>Ga0056109_1000002_pt1 | contig 147324 bp, 127 predicted proteins | sample WorMetG1BERMUDA2_FD_80077 | JGI IMG/M metagenome (GOLD analysis project Ga0056109, IMG submission 80077) | Marine gutless worms symbiont microbial communities from Max Planck institute for Marine Microbiology, Germany - Inanidrilus... ...
AGATAAGAAAGGACAGAGACCTCTCCCAGGGCGACACCGCATACTTCTTCTCCTCTGTCTCTGGCCTCAATAAGCGTTCCAAACTCCGCTACTATTTCCGCCTCATCGACGGCTCGAAGACCGTTTACTACGCGGCCAAAGGCGCGGTGAGCAGCGCTGCTCTGGCAAAACGGAATGCCTTCTACTATGACAAAAACTCCATCCGCATCTTCAAAACTCCGGATTGGGTTAAAAATGGAATTATGTACCAGATTTTTCCAGAGAGATTTTTTAACGGGGACAGAAGCAATGACCCCACGTTTAAGGAGAGGGATCTCTACTGGACGACTTCCCGCAATCCGCGGCCTGAAGTGCTCAATCCCAATCAGTCTGAATACTATTACTATGTCAAGCAGTGGAACCGGCACGCCTACCTGGCCGACAAAATGAACGGCCAGCGTTACTTCTCCACTCACGGAGGAGATATTATTGGTGTGGAGAAGAAGCTGGGGTATTTGAAGGATCTTGGTATAACTATCATCTACTTCAATCCGCTTTTTCGCGCCAAGTCAAACCACAAATACGATGCTGCTGATTTCACAAAACCGGATCCGACATTCGCCACCAGAGCGCAGTTTAAACGGTTCATGCGCAAGGCCCGAGCCATGGGGATCCGGGTGGTGATCGACTCCTCCTTCAACCACAGCGGTGATAAACACTACGCCTTCCGGGATACAGTACTCAAGGGGCCAAAATCGAAATACTGGAAATGGTACGAGTGGAAGAAATGGCCAATCCCGAAAGTTGTTAAAAAAATAAGTAATTACTACAATTGCTGGTGGGGCTTCGGCTCCCTGCCTGACCTCAACTTCGACCTCAAGGATTTCGGCTCTAACGAAAATCCGAAAGCAAATATCTATCTGCTGCGCGGCGGAAAATATTATCTGGCGATCAATATCCGCAAGGTGCACAAGCGCTGGCAGATGGTCTATGACAAAAAACCCAGCCAGCCCAAAGGCGCCTATATCCTGGCAAAGGATGTAAACTGGGAACTGGTCAATCACATTTATAACGTGGTCTGGTTCTGGACCCGGGATATGGGTGTAGACGGCTGGCGTCTGGATGTTGCCAACGAATGCCCTTTCTGGTTCTGGAAATTTTTCCGCATGGTTGCCAGGCAGGCCAGCCCTGAAGTCTATCTGGTCGGGGAGATATGGTCTGCAGCAAATATCTGGCTCGGCGGCGATTATTTCGACGCTGTAATGAACTATAAATATTTCAAAGAACCGGTAATGAAATTCATCGGTGAAGGCAAAGGTAGTGCCGCACAATTCGATGCGGAACTCAAACCAGCACGGATCGACTACCCGGTGCAGGCGCAGTACGCACAAATGAACCTGCTTGGCAGCCACGATACACACCGGTACCTTTCCGCAATCCACAACAACTACCCCCGTTTCCTCCTTACCTACGTTTTCGGGATGACCTATATCGGTGCCCCGCATATCTATTATGGTGATGAAATCGGAATGCAGGGTGGTAAAGACCCGGATTGCCGGCGGACCTTTTACTGGCAGTACCACAAAGTCCCCTACAGGGTCAAAATCCACAACTGGATCCGTAAACTGGCCCGAATCCGCCACAAATACAGCGCTTTGCGGATAGGAAAGTACCGAACTGTGTATACAGAGGGCAAAGTCATAGGCTATACACGCTGGGACAGCAATAACCGCCTTCTTGTGCTGATCAACAGCGGTACCAGCAGTGAGAATGCTTCTGTTGACGCTGCAAAATGCGGACTCAGAAATGGCGATAAACTCAGAGACCTGATCTTCGGCAATATCTATCCAGTATCCGGTGGAAAAATTGACGTTCCACTGGCAAAAATCAGCGGCCGAATTCTGGTCAAACTCTAAGGGGAAAAATAATGCGAATACACAGGAGAATACTCGCAGTCAGTCTGGTTGCCCTGCTCTTCGCCGCATGCGGCGGACAGCCCCCCAGACCGACTATACAAAACGATCTGGACGCGCTCCGCTGGGGCACGAGAAGTAAAAAACAACAGGTTATCACCCGGGCCTATAGACGCAAAGATCCAGCGGATTTGATCCGCCTGCTGCAGGTCACAGCAAAAAAGGTCATGCAAAAAAGGGTCAAACCAGACCCCTACTGGTACGACAATCGCGAAGAACAGGTCTGGACGCTTCGTTTTGTTATCAATGTACTGGCACAGAAGCTGAAAGCCAGAAAAGCGCTGCCAGGCATCCTGGCTATCGCCTCCTGCCCGTTCTACAAAGATACGGACAAACTTTCCCGCTTTATCGAAGAAGCTCTGAGTAAAATCGGGAAAACAGCTGATGTGGAGAGCATTATCACTGCTGCCGGTGCTGCGGGCATTGCCTCCAGCCATAAAGCGGCTCTTCTGCAGGCTGCAGCAGTGATCACCCGGAAAGCCGGCAAACGCATTCCGGCTGCCCTGGAGAACGCCCTGAAGGATATGCTCAAAAGTACGGACAAAGCTGTGCTCAGGCAGGCGATTCGCCTTGCCGGCACCATCCGTTACAAAGGAGCGGAAGGCCTGATTGTCGCACGGCTGGCCTCCACTGACAGGGAGATACAGGAAGCTGCAGCTACCGCACTTGTCCTTCTGGGGAATGTTAACGGCGTTGCCCCTCTTCTGGAACTCTCCAGCATAACTCCGACTGCTCTTAACAACGCTTCTGATCTGATCGAAAAAGCCGGTTTTGCCGATCAGGTCAGGCTCTGGCACTCTCAACAGAACGCCAAAAAATTCAACAAACAAACTGAGTACCTTGAAAAAGCGGGAGCGTTCCGTTAGGCTCTCTGCAAACAGCCCTCCACAGGCCGTCCTGAAAACGGGCGGCTTTTTGTTTAGTCCATCTCTCTGAATGGATAATAATCCACTTAATTTAAGCTCGGGTTTTGATTAATTTGACTTTAAGGAGTATTTTTCCACCAGGGGGAGAAAAATATGTATCACAGAATCGATAGCACTCTGCGCTTCAGTTTCGGGCTTTTCGCTTTCCTCTTTCTCTATATTCTCTACGCCGGTCCCAGGGCTGCGCCAGGAGCACACCTGACCCAACCGCTGCTCCAGAACAGGACACCCCCTGGAATGAGTTTAACCCGCACGATCACCAATATGCCCTCCGCTATCCGCAAACCTGGTGCAGCTGACTACTACGCGCGTCTTTCCGGCTTTAACAGGGACGGGGAGTATCTTGACCCTATCGGGGATACACAATTCAAGGAGATAGCGCTCACCTTTGATATTGGCAACTTTTCTGCCGGCGAATATATTCTCAATGTGCTCAAGGAACAGGGGGTCCGTGCAACAATTTTTCTTGCCAATAACCAGAGTTATAAAGCGCTCGGCCATAAGCCCAATGGGGAGAAGATCCTTCTCGGAGCCCTTGAAGAGGTACCACAATACACAAAGCTGCGCACTCTACTCAAGAGAATGGTAGAGGACGGGCATGAAGTGGGCAACCACACCTGGTCTCATCACAACTGGATCAAAGGCGTTGACGTAGGGAATAAACCGTTCCCTCTCTCCAGAGCATTGCTGCACAAAGAACTGGAGATGGTTAACGCCCGCTTTAAAGCGGTTACGGGAAAAAATCTGGCTCCGATCTGGCGTTCCCCTTTTGGAGCCTGCAGTATCAGAATCGCCCGCTGGGCAAAGGAGGCCGGCTACAGCCACATCTTCTGGAGCAAAGGGATGGACAGTCTGGACTGGACCGACAGGCTCCCGGCACGCGCCACCCTTCGCCTGATGTTGAAGAACGCTCGTCCAGGAGGTGTTTATCTTTTTCACCTCGGGAACGCCCTCCGCACCCGTAGCGATAGAATTCACCATATTCTCAGAGAACTTATCCGGCGATTGAAAAGGCGCGGTTATACTCTGGTAACCGTGACAGAACTGCTGGACGGCCGCCGGAACAGTCCGGCAAGCTGAGCCCACTAGCGTTTACCGCTGTAATACACCGCAGAAAAATCCTTAAGCGGTGCATAGGAGAAGCCGATCTCCTTGAATTTTCTTTTGATAAAAGCATCAATCCACCGGTAGCGCAGCTCCCTGACAATCCTTCGGGTCGCTCTGGCTTGAACACTTTCAAAAGGCTGGAGCACTTTGAGAAAAATACGCCCTTCCTGGCGCACAATCATATCCTCAGGATGCTTCTTCGCTTGAGCAGGAGTAACAGCACGCCGGGAATAGTAACGTTCTTTCCTGTATTTGTTGTAAATCTTCCTGACCCGCTCAACGGAAACATCCCCCAGACCTGTACGAAAAAGATGATCCTTCATCTCTATATACAGGACCCTCTCCTTGATAGCACGGGTGTTATGGAGAGCCTTTTTATAGGCAGCGGTTTTATCCAGCCCTCTTCTGAGGGCATCTCGAACAATCAGACGAGGAGCAATCAGATACTCTTTGAGAAACCGCTTTCTCCATTTGAGCCTCTTCCGGGTGGAGAAGGTGTTGATCTTGTGCCCTTTGCTAAAAGCGCTGAATCTTGACTCATACTCCTGTAGCGTTAACGTCCACCCGCCCACTCGGGCGAGGACAGCTTCCGGCTTGCCGCCTGAAAGGAGCGTTTCATTGAGGACAACACCGCTACTCCGTAACAGTCGATCAATAAACCGCCTCTTCCCGGCCTTGAGCATCTTCTCCTGCAGCTGAGAAGTAAATCTGTCATGGAGATATTTTCTGAAATCCCGTTCTGTCAGTGTCCTGCGTTTCAAAACTCTGGCGAGATACACCCCGTTTTCCACCACTATCGGGGCAGAAACCCTGCTCAACGGCAGCCTGACAACAGCTTCCCAGTACCTCTTACCCATTGAAGAAGCGACAATCCACCCCAGATGGCCGTTCCTGGCCTTTGTGTAATCGCTTGAATATCGTTTCACGAGCGAGGAAAAAAGGGTGCCTGAGAGCGCTTTTTGCCGCAATTTCAGAGCCTGGTTGCGGACAGATGCTGCCCGGGCAGGCAGTGCTGCGCTGCCTGGAGAGGAAATAGTGCGTGGAAAACGAAGCAGTAAATGCTGAATATAAACCGCCGGTTCCCGGAATGTGAGCTGCTTTGCGATCACTTCTTGATAATGAATGGGTATCAGGGCTTTATGGTCAATATCCTGCAACATCTGTTTTATTTCCGGTATTGTATCAAATCCGCGTCTTTTTGCCTCCTGTAGAAAGATCTGTTTTTCCACCATTTCCCGGAGCAGCAGGCGCTGTTTCTTAACAGAAGAAAGGAGACAGTCAACTCGGTTCACAGAACCGACCACAGACCGAAGGCCATATACTCTGGCTCCGTAACGAACCATATCGCTTCTGGTAATAGGTCCACCTTTGAAACTGGCCAGCACAGTACTATCCTTCAAAGCTTTTCTATGGGCCCGCATTATAGCCTGTCTATACTCATTTTTGTCTTCATACGTATCCATATAGTACTCCGGGCCGCAGGAAAGAAAAACAAACAGCATAAAAACTGGCGTCATAAACCGTATCATCACAGAAAAACCGCCTTCCACAATTGTGTAAGCGGTATTCTAACTCTATTAAATAAAAAAAGCAATCTTCCAGGAGTTCCTGAGTTAAAAATGAGCTATGAGCAGTAGTGTAACGTATTGCTGCAAAGGCAGAAGCAAGATGCGCTGGAGGCGCCATGTACGGCAATTCACGCGGTTCCGGGGCAGCTTTCCGGCAAAGAAATATGTTTTTCCCGGCAGCTCAGTGCCTTTACCCGAAAACCCATCAACAATGCATCGAGAAAAAACCTGTCAACCAGAGGAATTTGCACTACAGCGCAAATGGCTCCTTAAACAATAATCTGGACAAATACAGATATCCGGATTACAGTTTTCGCATGGAGATTAAACCGCTCACTGATATCTTCCGTATTGTAGTTGTAGACGATGATCCGGAAATCACAGAAACAATCATGATCTATCTGGAAGAGGAAGAAAACATCCGCCTCCGCGTTACCCAGGACCCGGAAAAAGCACTTAAACTGGTCAAGGACTTTCACCCCAACCTTCTGATTGCCGACCTTATGATGCCCGTGACAACAGGGATTGAACTTCTCAAAGCAGCCAGGCAAATCGATCCTGCGCTTGAGGTTGTTCTGATGACTGCCCACGCCTCTGCCCAGACTGCGGTTGAAGCCATGAAAGAAGGAGCCTATGACTACCTGATAAAACCCTTCAAGATGATTGAATTGAGAAGTCTTGTCAGCAAAATATCCCGGACCCGGGCCCTTCTTGAGCAGAACCGCGAGCTCAAACAGCAGCTCAACGCTTTAACCGGAGATAACCGGATCATCGGCCGCAGTAAAGCCATGGATAAGATCCGTAGATTGGCCTCAATGATTATAGACAACGACGCCTCCATCCTGATCACTGGAGAGAGCGGCACCGGGAAATCCGTCCTGGCCAGAGTCATCCACGACCGCGGAAACCGTTCTAACGCCCCTTTTGTAACTATCGAATGCGGTGCCATACCGGCCACGCTTCTGGAGAGTGAGCTGTTTGGATACGAAAAAGGCGCTTTTACCGGAGCTGATGCCAGAAAAATGGGCCGCATGGAGAAAGCTAACAATGGAACCCTTTTTCTGGACGAAATCGCTGATATGCCTCTGGATCTCCAGGCAAAAATGCTCCGGGTGCTTCAAGAGAAAGAACTCAACAGAGTTGGGGGTAATGAACCCGTTAAAATCAACATCCGCCTCATCGCCGCGACAAATAAAGATCTCAGCAAACTGGTCAAAGAAGGCGGTTTTCGTGAGGACCTCTTCTACAGACTCAATGTTATCCCTATCCATCTTCCACCACTCAGAGAGAGAGAGGAGGATCTTCCGGAACTTGCAGAAATGCTCAGCGCACGCATTTGTGCCAGGCACAGCCGAGAACCGGCCCGCCTCAGCGAAAAAGCGCTTCAGCAGATAGCAGCATACCCATGGCCGGGAAATATACGAGAACTGGAGAATATCCTTGAGAGAACGCTTGTTTTCGACCGAGAACCGATCATCAAAGAACTGCTTCTTCCGGATGAAAACCTTCTTGTTCTTGAATAAATTCCACCTAAACCTGGCAGAAATGCGTTATTATAAAAAAAAATAGTGTCGTTTTAATAAAAAGCAAGGGCCGGTAGAAGGCCACAGGGGAAGAGAATGAACGAGACAATACTCATTGTTGATGATGAAATGCATATTCTGAACGGACTGAAGACGGCCCTGCAACATTTCAGTTATAAACCCCTTACCGCATCCAGTGGGGCGGAGGCGCTTGACATCCTCTCCTCAGAAGAGGTGGATCTGATCATTGCTGACATCAACATGCCGGAAATCGACGGCAAAAAAATCCTTGATGCGGTCAAACAGATCGAACCAAATACCCCTGTCATTATTATCACCGGAGTCCATGTCGATGAAGTACAGGATCTGGCCCGAAAATGGGGAGCTGCCGACTATCTGGCTAAGCCGTTTACACCGGTAGAACTGGCAGAAAAAATAAAAATATCTTTGAAGATTAAAGAAGAAAAGATCAGAGAAGAGATCTGACCCCCTTCAATAATTGAAATCCGGCAGAAGGCGGCCTCCGATCCTTTTAAAGTCTATGCCGTAGATCTCTGTAAGGAACTCTATAGATTCAAGCAGCTCCACAGCGCTCCCCTGTCGCATGAGCATCCCATCCTGTAACCCGATGATCTCATCACAGAGAATACGTAAAAAATCACAATCATGGGAAACCACGATCACACGTCCATTTTGCTTCTCAACAAAACGGCGTAGCACGGCGGCCATTACTCTGCTGTGGGCATAATCAAGAAAACTAGCCGGTTCATCCAGGATAAGGGTCTGTGCATCCTGGACAAGCGCCCGGGCCAGAACCGCCCTCCTCTTCTCGCCCCCGGATAGACTTCTGTACTGCTGGTCTGCGCGATCAGCAAGATCAACAGTTTGCAGCGCCTCAACAGCACTCCCTCTTCCTGAATGGATGAAATCACGTGAAAAACGATAAAAGCCCATTGAAACAAACTCAAGGAGCGAAAACCCCTCCCCTGCCGGCAGCTCCTGAGAAACAAATGATAAGGCTGCGGCCCGCTGTACAGAAGAGAGAGAAGCAAGAGGTCTGCCGTCAATATTCACCACCCCTCTATCAGGCTGCACGATTCCAGCGGCAACCCTGCAAAGCGTGCTCTTGCCGCTCCCATTAGGCCCGATGATCCCCGTTATCCTGCTGCAAAACAGAATATCAAGGGGCCCAAGCTGAAATTGCCCCTGATTAACCACAACAGAATTCAACTCAACCATTCCGCCCCCCGCTATTGCGGATGATCCAGAAAAAAAGCGGCGCTCCGGCAAGGGCGGTCACCGCAGTAAGCGGCAGACTGTTATCCGGGGAAAGCAGACGACTGAGAAGATGGGCACAAACCAGAAAACTCCCTCCGACAAGAAACGAGTAGGGGAAGAGCTTTCTATGCCCGGCACCCCAGAGTGCTCGGACAACATGGGGGGCAGCAAGGCCGACAAAACCTATTATTCCACATATTGCTACTGAAACAGATGCGGAAAAAGTAGCTCCCAGAAGAGCACGGATCATCTCACGGTCAACGGCCAACCCAATAGTGAGAGCGTGCTCGTGTCCCTGACTGAGAATATCCAGTTCCGGGGCCCTCATCCAGATCAGGAAAACAGCTGGAAGCCCGATAAGTGCAGCAACAGCAATCTCCGCACTCCCCTGCAACGAAATTTCACCCATCAATAGCCCAATAGAAGCTGTGAACGTATATGGATCAAGAAAAGACTGCATTAACATAGTTAGAGCTGAGAAAAAAGCGTTAACCGCCACACCAAGGAGGATCAGCTTCACCATACTGAGCGGCTGTCTTCGCTTGAGCGCCCCCCCCAGGACCAGTCCAGCTGCCAGGACCCCTCCGACAAAGGCCGCACTGAACTGAACCCAGGATGCTCCACTAATACCGAGAAGGGACATGCCTACTATCCCGAAGGCACTGCCGCTGGAGACTCCCAGCACATAGGGTTCTGCCAATGGATTCCGCAGTACCGCCTGCATGGCAGCGCCTGAGACAGCTAACAGTCCACCACAGAGGACCGCCTGCAGGGTAATCGGCAAACGGATATTCATCAGAAGAGAGAAAGCAGTCCGGTCAGTTGCTACAGAAGTGCCGGTAAGGATTCGAAACAAGACGGCCGGGCCTGTCAGCCGCTCGCCGAGCATAAGCGACAGGGAGGTCAGCAGTAGAGGAGAACAGAGGACAAGGAACCTGAGGCCCTTTCTCATAACTGGTCCACGAGTGATGCCAGAGCCCGTACCAGTCCAGGACCTGGTCGAAAAAAAGCTGCTTCCGCAGAAAAAACAAGTTTCGTATCTGGCGAAAGCCGCTTCCAGAGCGTTCTGATAGTTGAGGCTGCAGGAGTATTGGGCGCTGTCAGGATAACTGCTGTTTTGATCTGGAGAGTGGCCAGGCGCTCCGGAGAAACCCTGGGAAATCTGCCGGACAATTCGGCACCCGCGTTCTCCGCTCCTGCAATCAGCAGCAGATCTCCCAGTAGTGTTTTTGTCCCGAACGTGAACACAGAACGGCCCCCGGGAATATGAAACAATACTCTTTGCCCTTTTAGCCGGTCTTTAAGCGCAGCAACCCTCTGCTTCAGTTTGCGAAGCCTGGCATCGATTTTCAGATTTAATACAGAGGCCAATCTCTGGAGACTGGCGTACAATCCACTCACGGTTTCGATCCGGATCACATAAACAGGGATAGACAACCGTCTTAAGGAGGCGGCAAGTGCCGGAGGATTCCCTTCAAAGGACAGCAATGCCAGATCCGGCTTAAGCAGTGAAATCCGCTCCAGATCCGGCTTCAACATGCTCCCCACAATCCTGAGCTCAGCAGCTGAGGCCAGCACACGGCAGTATCGGGTTACCCCTTTTAGCTTCAGGATAGCCCCGAGCCAGATAATCAGCTCTGTGGTGTTGGGGGCAAGACTGACAACACCGCCGCCAGCCGGAAGAGCCGGGAGTTTGTGGCCCAGATCATCCTGCAGCTGGCCGATTGAACCGGACTTCCCACCACACCCTGGAAACAGCATCATTGCAACAATCGAATATATCAGCGCTTTTCTTCTCACAGGATGAAAACTATTCCCCCATCTCTGCGCTGGCAAGAAATTCATCCGCAGAATACAGATTATCGTTACCTTTATCTTATGCATTCAGGCGGCATTGTTATTGTGTTCAGTTTACTGTTGTTCCTCTCCTGCTACGGGGATCCATCCTATGTCTCCGGAGGCGCTGATGCGCTCCGCTTTGCCGGACAGGTGATCGCATACAAACCGGCTCCTGGACAGTACACCGGACTCTCTGCTGGCAGCAAGGCGCTCGGGGCTCCAGATGGCTCCATCGTCACTCTGGGGGACTTCGGAGGCAGCATTACCCTCAGGATGTCCAGCTCCATTACAGACAGAGCTGAAGAAGCGGATTTCGTCATCTGGGGAAACGCCTTCTATATCGGTGGTGATCCGAGGAGCCGCTGGGCTGAACCCGGGCTGGTAGAAGTGAGTCCAGATAACGTCAACTGGTACCTGATAGGCGGCAGTCTGTTCAATGCAGGGAACAGACCTGCCGCCAATCTTCTGATTGTCACCTACAGCAATACCAATAATTTTATATGGCCGCCCTGGCTCAACGGATACAGCAGCCATTCTGTCACCAACTACTCGCTCAATAGCGTGTTTACACAACAACTGCGGAACAGGGACAGCGCCTACACAAACAGCACTTCAGACAACGTTGAAACCCTCTACGGATTTGCAGATTGTACTCCAAAAGGAGAAGTCGGGGAAGATTGGGTTGCCGACGACCCGCTTCAGTTCGGAATTGAAACAAGCGGCGGTGACCCGATTATGCTGGAATGGGCTGTTGATAGCAGCGGCAATTCCATCTATTCTGCAATATCTAACCTGAGTTTCCGCTATATTCGAATCACCACAGCCGTACAACAAGCCAGCAGTAGACTGGGAGAGAGATCAACAGAAATTGATGCGGTTGGCATCTGCCAGTGATCCGCAGCCTTTTTTTTACTGCCTTGCTTTCTGTAACGACGCTGCTCCACAGCGCCGAAACCCGATTACAGCAGGTCAACGTCAAAGCAAAGCGATATACCCCGGGCGGTGATCATACAGAATCGCGTACAATAATAACCAGAGATGAAATCCGCAAAAGCGGTGCCCGTAACCTCCCGGATCTACTGGAAAGCCGTGAAGCTATTCAGATTGAACGTTACGGGGGCCAGGGACAACTGGCTTCCGTCCGCATCAGAGGAGGCGCTCCTTCTCAGGTACTCGTACTTGTAGATGGTGTACCCGTCAATTCCAGCCTGGGAGGGGGGACTGACATTGGAAGCCTGCATCTCAACAACATAAAAAAAGTGGAAATCATCCGCGGTGGAGCTTCCGCTCTTCTGGGAGGTGGGGCCTTTGCCGGAGCAATCCTGATAACCACTGTATCTGATACATCGGCGACAGAGGCCGGTCTGGACCTCTTCTGGGGCTCCTGCGCCACCTGGAGTGCTGACGGAAACCTCTCGCTCGTCTCTTCCAGACCACTTGTCCCAACGCTGCACACCACGCTCTCTCTCTCCGGCAGTGACGGAGGATACCTCTTCCCCGGGCAACTCTCCTTGAAAGGAGACGGCGGATATACCCTGGGTGGAGATAAGGTCAAGCACCGTAACAGCGGCTTCACTGCCTTCACTGGCAGTATAGCTTCCAGCTGGAATAAAAAAGGAATTTGGGGCACTGATGTGAGCATACGGTACAACGATAGAGAGGCAGGCGTTCCAGGGACAATCGATTTTCCTACTGTAGAAGCCACCCAGCACGACAGGCAACTGCTCTTCTCCCTCACTGCGGTGCACAGAAAACCGCGCTTTCTATCCAGAGATAATCTGCGCCTCCGGCTCTTCTATCTTCAACAGAAGTGTCTATTCCGGGATTTCTCCCTTTTCAGCTCAGAGCAGGGTCATGATCTGAAAAAGGGCGGGATACGTCTGCACTATAGTGCAGACACGAAAAACATTGGCTTCACAATTGGGTCATCCGCAGAGCTTGAAAAAATGCGCTCAAACAGTTTATCTGAAAGTAATCTCAATAGAAAACAGTTCTCCATCTGGGGCTCTTCGCAATTCCGTCTTTCAACACGTTTTCTTGCCAATGGCAACCTGCGCTTTGATAAAACCACAGGATTCGCAGCAGCCCTTTCCTCAAAGGCGGGAGCGGTTTTTCATATCATTCAGAGAAGTATTCTCAGTCTCAAAGCAAATACTGGACGCTCCTACAGACTCCCCGCTTTCAGCGACCTCTTCTGGTCTGAGACATTTTTTGCAGCCGGGAATCCGGACCTCCAGCCGGAAAAATCCATAAATATCGATCTGGGATTGGAAAGCTATCCTGCTCCCTGGTTTTCCGCTCGTATTTTCTTTTTTATCAACCAGGTGACTGACCTGATCCGCTGGGAACCTTCTGCAGGTGGGGTCTGGATGCCCTCAAATCTGGGGAAAGGAAGAATCCGGGGGCTGGAAGCAGCCACCGCCTTGCAGAAACAGTTCGGGATGTTCCTGCTTCGGCTCAGCCTGAACTATACATTGCAACAGGTTACAGATACCAGTGGAGGAAGCAATGACGGTAATCAGCTGCCCAGACGCCCATTTGAAAAAGCCGCCTGCGCCCTCACATTGAGATCCGGCGACAGCTGGCACTTCAAGGTTGAGGGGGATTATTCTGGCTTCCGCTACATCAATGCGGCAAACACCAAATATCTGGGAGACTGCTTCCTCCTCAATCTCTCCGGTGGAATAGAACTCAGCAATGGGATTCGATTCCGTTTCATAATACGCAATCTTCTGGACACAGCCTATAGCCATGTACGGGAATATCCGATACCGGGCAGAGAATACCGGGTGGAATCCGGGTACCGTTTCTGACAGCACTCTCCTCAAAACAACAGATCATACCGCCACATCAAGCATATCCGGGCAATCATCAGATCAGGACGGTATCCGATCTTTTTACAACGGATTGCCAGCACTACTGCAGCCCCCTGCATCCGCCATTTCCACTATCTGCCCTGTAGAGCGCACAACGCAGCTGTATGTCGGCTGCATTTCTCCACCGCCTCTCCCCGAAGACGATGGGACGCCATGGGACAACATTCTATCAGGCAGAAACCGCATCAAGGCAAGCCGACCGGAATCAGCTCCAGTCGCTGAAGCGCCAGATGATCCCGTCCGGAACCAGAATACAACCCGGTTACCTCAAGGGTAAGACGTCGTCCTGCCCAGAAACTGAGATCCTGCGCATTTGTGGTATGATCTCTAAGTAGAAACTCTCTGGATACACCTCCACAGCGTATCCGGCACCGCTTTAGCCTGTTATAAAGGTTGTAAGTATGGGAGGAAAAAGAGTAGCCGTTCACAATGCTTAAGCGAAAGCGGGAACTCCTTGAGAAATGGAGCTTGATGCTGTCCCCCCATCCTGTCTTCGCACTAATCCAGGCGCGGCTCTTTTTTTTGCTGAAAAGACTATCCGGGCCGTGAAGCCGCTCCTCTCCGAGTATCGGTATATACCAGGGAGAAGTTTGCACGCGAATTGTCCCGGCATAAACATTCTGGACAGTGATTTCCGGAAAAAAGCGATCAAAGGTAATGCCTCGGTTAGGAAACCATACGATTCTGTCCCGATAGTGGACCTTAAGCCAACCGCCTGCCCTACCCAGAATAAGCAGTCCAGTTCCGGCAGGAGCGGTGAGTGCAGTTTGAGCGGGCTTCCCTGGTAAAAGAGAAGGACGGCTGTCCTGTACCAGATAGGCGTTCGTGGAATATCCTATCCAGAGCCGTTGCTCTACAATGCGACCGGGCAATTTTTCCGCAACAGGCAACCAGACTGGTTCTTTCCTTTGAAGGATACGACAACGTACAACCTGCCGCACAATCCTGCCGTGGTGGATATTCTTTTTCTCTCCAAGGACCTTTATCCTGGTGCCCCGAAATAAAGTGCCGGCTTTCTCTCCTTTTTCCAGGTCTTTATCTGTATAATAGCCGACCTCAGAAAGAACAACAGCCTGCTCGCCACCTCCGGAACAGGCTGCAAATAGAAAAAACAGCACAATTAAGCATTTTATCTTTTCAAACATTGGTATTGATCTAGAAAGCGTATAATTATAAATGCTTTGTACGAGCAGTTTGTCTGAGAAAAAGATAGAAGCCGGAAAGCACAATGTATATGTTCATATACTGATCTGGCTAAAAAAACGGAAGCTGTCCAGAAAGGTGAGATCACGGCAAACATTGCGGATAATACTCTCATTGCCGCTTTCCACAAATAATCGGATAGTCTCTCCAGTAGGGATGGCGGCAAGCCCGAGGAATTCCATAAATGTTAGCCTGCTGGTATCAAAATAGTACTTGCCGTTTAGCGTATAGATAAACTGGGGATAAGAGGAGGCCTCATTTTCCACATTGCGGTTATGTAAGAAGATACGCACATCATGCCTGTGATTAAGGATGGTGTATAGATGAGCGCTGGGGCGCATGTGTACACCCCCCTCAAGACAGACTTTTTTCTCTATCTCTGTACCAGTTATCTTTCCATTAGAGAAGAAATCGATTTCGCAGTATACCTCTTTTGCACCATGAAAAACTCTGCCACAACTCTGCACAGGAATTCTGGGGTGTTCCATCCGCCAATTCTCGGCAAAACGGAGGATCTCCTCAGATTCTTCAAATTTGATATTCCGTTTTTTCAACCGTGCAATATGCAAATGGAGGGCAATCTTCTGTTCGCTTATATCCTGTGCATTGAACCAGAGAGCGAAATCCTCACGAATCCGACAAAACCAATCCGATACGGCAGCCTCAAGCCCGACATCCTGACAGGCTTCCACGCTCATGAAGTATTTGTGTTTTTCAATATGAAAAATTTCCTGGGGTAATATTTTGTACCCATAGAGTTCTACAAACTGCTCCATCCCTCGCTCCTTCGTGTCTATACTATATATAGATAACAGACAAACCCCATACCAGTAAAGGTGTTGGCCGTCTCCCATTAGTTATACACCTATCTCTACAAGAACGAAAAACTAAGTCACTTGATAACAACAAGTTCCAGGTGAAGCATGAAGAAATCGTAATGATAAAACAACAACTGGAACCTATTATAACAGAAAGAAGCAGGTTAAGACAAGAAAAAAATGATTTTCAGGTCTATGTTCGTACAACAGCGTAGAAGTTGGCTATATTATCCTATATTATGTTCAGTAAGCTATTCCCCATTCATCTGATCCTGCTGCTTGTCTCCTGTATTGCACCTGATACAGATGCAGGCACAGAGCCAATACGTGATAGCTACCCGATTGATGAAATCTGGGTCGTGAACAACCTCGCGGAAAGCCTCTCCATCTGCAATGGGAGCCGATGGAACAGCAGCCGCTCCCCCTGGATCGCACAAAATAGCCTGCTCACAGGCAGTGCCCCTAACAGGCTGTATTTCTACAACGGGTACGGATATACTGTTAATTCTTATGGAAACAGCCTGACGATCTTCAATCCGGATATTGTTGAGGAGATTGCAACGCTCTCTCTGGGAAACGGACACAACCCCTGGGCTGCTGCTTTTTGCAGTAGAGGTGGCCAGGATTACGCGTTAATCACCTGTTTTCTCAGTGATCTCCTGCTTATTGTTAATCTGAAAACAAAGGCTGTCATCAAAAAGCTCTCCATCACCCCCCCAGGAGTTGCTGCTGGATACCGGCCGCGGCCGGAAGGAATCATCATTCTGCGGGACAGAGCTTATTTCACCTGTACAGGATGGGATTTCGAAACCAGCAGTTTCCGAGAGGGCTATCTGGGAATCCTGGACATATGTTCCACGGATCCTTCGAACTGGTCTTTGCTCTCCTATATCCAGACAGCAACCAATCCCCAGTCACTGCTCGCTGTTCCTGCACGAGGAGGAGAAGTGCACATCCTATCCACAGGAATAAACAGCAGTGATGATGGTCTGATCCAGATATACCATACAGCATCAGGAAGAATGACTACTAACCTGCCGTGTGGCGGTTCCCCTCACCGCTTTGCAACAGCTGCAAATGGAATAACCTTTCTGGCAGGCGGAAACGCCCTGCTGGCCTACAATCGGTTCACATTACTGCTCACCCACAGCTCTTCCAACCCCTTTTATAGCGGGAAAGGAGACGCCTACCTTGCAGCAGCAGCTGTTGATACCAACAATAGCCGGCTCTACCTCGCTGATTTCGGGAATGACCGTATCCTGCAGCTTGACCCGACATCAGGCGCATTACTCAAAGAAAGCCCATCCGGAGACGGGCCTCTTGATCTGGTATATAGAAAACAGTATTAATTTGCGTTTGTTGCAGATGAATACGCGGAGAAAATATCCATTCGATTCGCTACAGACGCGGCATCAGGCCAGGCGATGAAGTCACCGGAGCTGTTTGTCGTCTGCTCTTCTTGAGAAAATCCTTCTGAATATTCAATAATCGCAGGTCGACCACTGTCCAGAACTCGCCAGGCCAGCTTATTGTACCTGTTCTGCTGGCCAGGGCCCCAGGAAGGAGCGTTCGTATACTGAAAAACAGAGTCCTTCTCCTCCTGATTCAGATCAACAATCTCTCCTCCATATGTGCCGGATCTGGTAGCAAAGATTATATGCGTCTCTGACACAATCAACCTCCCTCCAAAGGCATCATCCCAGACACCAATGATAGAAGGATCAGCGCTCTTCTCACTACAACCGGCAAGTGTAAAAAGAGTGAAGAACAACACAATGGAGAGGGGAAAACAAAAATACGGGCGTGGCATATCTGTCCTCCTTTAGTCCCGAAAGGAAGGTTAACCGGACAGGGTATCTGACTTGAGCTTCAATCTCGGCCGCACCTTCCCACTCGTTATCGGGTAGTGGTGAATGCGGTTCTGTCCACTCTCACAGTGACGGGTTCGTCCGGGATTCCCACCCGGTTCCCCTGAATAGTGCCTGCAGCACAACACACCCGCTACAGCAGATGTGTCAGTATAAATTAAAATACTCTTTTTTCAAAGAAACAGGAATACTTATGTTATAAAACGCTCCTGTAACGGAGACACTTCCAGCTCTCTGGAAGCCATAGCGGCGATTCCATCCGCTGAAGCACGGATGCCTGGTACAGTTGTAATGCAGGGGATCCGGTAGACTACGGCAGCCTGACGGATCGCTTTTTCATCATACCTGGATTCTGCCCCCAGCGGTGTATTGAATACCAGATGCACTTCCCGATTTTTAATTTTATCAACAACATTGGGGCGCCCCTCATTAACTTTGAATACCTTTTCTACCTGAATCCCATATCGGTTGAAAAAGGCCGCAGTTCCAGAGGAGGCCATGACTGTAAAACCGGATTCAACCAGCTTGCGTACAGAAGAAAGCACCCGCTCTTTATGCTTGTCGTGAACGCTCACAAATACACATCCAGAAGAAGGCAGAGGGAATGAGGCTGCGGACTGAGATTTATGATAGGCCGCACCAAAATCCCGGTCAATCCCCATAACTTCACCGGTTGACTTCATCTCCGGCGAGAGGACCGTATCCTCCTGAGGAAATCTGTTAAACGGAAGAACCGCCTCTTTGACCGCTACATGATTGACAGAAATCTCCGGAATCCCTAGCTCATTCAGTTTACGCCCCATCATCACTTTAGCCGCAATTTTTGCCCATTGTACACCGGTCGCTTTAGACACAAAAGGTACTGTTCTGGATGCTCTGGGATTCACTTCGAGGAAGTAAACAGTCTCATCCTTGACGGCAAACTGAATATTCATCAACCCCCGAACACCGAGCTCTAGAGCCACACCCTTTGTCTGTGCCTTGATCTCACCAAGAACATGCGTGGAGAGAGTGATAGGCGGGAGCACACAGGCAGAATCCCCGGAATGAATCCCCGCCTCTTCAATATGCTCCATGATGCCCGCAATTCGGATATCCTCCTGGTCACAGACTGCATCCACATCCACCTCAACGGCATCCTGAAGGAACTGATCAATCAGAACTGGATGCTCAGGAGATGCTTCAATAGCCGTCCGCATATACTCCAGTAGCTCATCCCTGGTATAGACAATCTGCATCGCCCGTCCGCCCAGAACATACGATGGTCGAACAACAACCGGATACCCAATCCGATCTGCTATATCACACGCCTCTTCTCTGGAGACAGCAGTACCATTTCTCGGCTGCAAATACCCGAGCCCGGCCAGAAGTTCCTGGAAACGCTTGCGGTCCTCTGCTCTGTCAATACAGTCCGGAGTGGTTCCGATGATCTTCACACCGGCCTTTTCCAGAGGGACCGCCAAATTGAGCGGCGTCTGTCCACCCATCTGCACAATCACTCCTTCCGGCTTCTCGTTTTCATAGATATTGAGGACATCCTCAAAGGTCAGCGGCTCAAAATAAAGTCGATCAGACGTATCATAGTCCGTACTTACGGTCTCAGGGTTTGAATTGACCATAATCGATTCACAGCCTTCTTCATCAACCGCTATCGCAGCATGAACGCAGCAGTAGTCAAATTCAATCCCTTGCCCGATACGGTTGGGCCCCCCCCCGAGGATCATAATCTTCTTCTTATCAGACGCTATAGCTTCATTTTCCTCTTCAAAGGTAGAGTAGTAGTAAGGGGTCACAGCTTCGAACTCAGCGGCGCAGGTATCGACCAGCTTATAAACCGCATTGATACCCGCTTGCCTGCGGTAACGCATTACTTCCATCACGTCCAGACCGAAGAGATCCGCAATCCTGGCGTCTGAAAAACCGGCCATTTTCGCCCGCTTGAGCAGAGTGCCATCTAAACGCTGTCCGGCGTCCATAAGTAGTTCTTCGAAGTCAAAAATTTCCCGCAATTGCGCGACAAACCAGATATTTATCCCGGTCAATTCACAGATTTCCTCTGTTGATATCTGCAGATCAAAGGCGTCATACAGAGCCATTACCCGGTTATAACAGGCGGTCTGGAGGGTCCTCCTGGTTTCTGCCAGATAGGCGTGCCGATCGGCGAACGCGCCCCTGGTTCTTTTTTTATTTCTGGACATAAAAGCATTTCTTCCGGTTTCAAGTCCGCGAACCGCTTTCTGGAACGCCTCTTTGAAGGTCCGCCCAATCCCCATAGTCTCTCCCACGCTCTTCATCTGGATCCCCAGCTCTGGCGGAGTATTGGGGAATTTCTCAAAAGCAAATCTGGGGACCTTTACGATCACATAATCAAGGGTCGGCTCAAAGGAGGCCGGCGTCTTACGGGTGATGTCATTAGGAATCTCATCCAGCCGGTATCCAACAGCAAGCTTCGCTGCGATCCTGGCGATCGGAAACCCGGTAGCCTTGGAGGCCAGGGCGCTGGAACGGGAAACTCTGGGATTCATCTCAATCACTGTCAGGCGGCCGGTAACCGGATCCCTGGCGAACTGAATATTGGAACCACCTGTGTCCACACCGATCTTGCGGATAATTTTTACAGCCAGATCACGCATCTGTTGATAATCACGATCACTGAGTGTCTGCGCCGGAGCAACGGTGATGGAATCACCGGTATGCACGCCCATTGGGTCCAGATTTTCAATGGTACAGATGATAACCACGTTATCGGCGGTATCACGCATCACTTCCAGCTCAAATTCCTGCCAGCCGATAATAGACTCTTCGATAAGGATCTCGTTGATCGGAGAATGGTTGATCCCGTTCTGAGCCATATCTTCGAATTCATCAATATTGTACGCTATAGATCCGCCTGTCCCACCCATTGTGAAGGATGGCCTGATGATCGCCGGGAAACCGGTCTTTTCCACCAGTTCCAGTGCCTCCTCAAGAGTATAGGCAAACCCTGATTCAGCAAGTGGGGCGCCAATCTCCTGCATCGCGAGTTTAAATTTATTGCGGTCTTCCGCCTTTTCGATCGCTTCGACATTGGCTCCGATCAGTTCAACATTGTGCTTATCCAGTACCCCGCGTTCGGCAAGCGCTACTGCGGTATTGAGCGCGATCTGCCCGCCAAGCGTGGGAAGGAGGCAGTCAGGACTCTCTTTTTCAATGATTTTTTCAACAACTTCTGGAGTGATCGGTTCAATATAAGTCCGATCGGCCATCTCTGGATCTGTCATGATAGTTGCGGGGTTGGAATTGATGAGAATAACCCGAAAACCCTCTTCCCGGAGCGCTTTGCACGCCTGAGATCCGGAATAATCAAATTCGCATGCCTGACCGATAATAATCGGACCAGCTCCAATCAGCAGAATGCTCTTGATATCCTCACGCTTCGGCATACACAATCCCTCTTTTTGACTCTCTTCTCCGATAACCCGCCAAAATATATCAAACCGCTATAGTTGTATACTCATCAATATCGAATTTGTCGGTGTTTAAGCTGGAAGCAAATGAAAATTTTCAGTTATCAACGAAGATAACTTTTCTTTGAACTTTTTTAAACGGCATTGCAAATATATTATGTAACTTTCTCGAATGTCGTCATATGTGCTGTAATAACGGTTAGACTGGAGCTCTTTTTTCATAAAGCGCCACAATCGTACTAAAAAATTCAAAATCAAGCTCTTTTGCCAATTTGCGTACATTCTTGCTATAATTGTTGTCATCAGGGCTGTAAGCACAGAAAATGTTCACCCTCTTTCTTCCTGGATTACTTTTGATATGCGTTTCCTCTCCCGCTGGAAGCCATATGAAATCAGGCATCATCTTGTATGTCAGATGAACCAGGTCCCCGGAATAGACTTTTTTACCCTGTTTTTTAGTACTTTCGTATTGTTTTACGACTTTCTTCTGATCTTCTGCTTTCAATTTCCCCGGAACTGCTTTTGTCTTTTTGTAACTGAATCCTGTTGAATGCAAAAGCGGCATAAGATCCTGCGGAGCATAATGTTTGTTGAATTCTTTCTTTGTGAACGTACAGACGCTGGCCGAAGTCGGGTCAATATTGTTTCTCAATTCTCTGGCAAGTTCAATTTCTTCATCCGGTGAAAGCTTACAAAAACCGCCTTTATATCTGTTTTCAACCAGACGGTCTATGCCGCCTTTTATGAATTTATCACGATAACAGTGAATTGTTCGTTCATTAAGAAGCAGGGCTTCCTCAAGCTTTATCATATCATCATTACTCAGGATAAAGTCGTGTTCCCGCATAGAATGATATTACAAATTTTTGCATGGAAAGGGAATTTAAAACTATCAAACAGGAGGAAAGGAGGTTACACATGGAAGCGCGTAATGAGGAGACATCATCGGCGCACAGGAGTGGAATCATGATGGAAACAAAATTGTTACGCATAGCAGGGAAGGCACGGAGGGATAAGAAATGCCGGTTCACCAGTTTGTTTCATTTGATGAACAGGGAAAACCTTCGGGAATGCTTTGAGAGCCTGAGCAAGACTGCGGCTCCGGGCATTGATAAGATGACTGAAAGGCAGTATGCAAACGATCTCTGGGATAGACTATCCAGATTAACCGAACTACTTGCACAGTATGTCGTATATTCCCCAATCCGTAAGGAGGGTGTATATCCCTGAAGCAGGGACGAACAAAATGCATCCTCCCGGGATACCTGCTATTGAGGATAAACTGGTGCAGGCCGGACTTATCCGGATTATGGAATGCATCTATGAAGCAGACTTCATTGATGATTCCTATGGGTTCAGACCCAATCGGGGATGTCACACTGCACTCAGAGAACTCAATCGTACGATTGAGCGTCAACCGGTCAACTATGTAGTGGATGCGGATGTCAAAGGGTTCTTTGATAACGTGGATCATGAGTGGATGATGCGATTTCTGGAACAGCGGATTGCGGATAAGCGACTTCTTCGGATTGTAAAACGCTTTCTCAAAGCTGGAGTCATTGAAGAGGGGCAGATTTATAAACAGGAGAAGGGGACGCCGCAGGGTGGGGTGATTTCTCCTTTGCTTGCTAATATTTATCTGCACTATGCTCTTGATCTCTGGTATGAGAGGGGGTTTCGGAGACGATGCAGGGGATACAGCAGAATGATACGGTATGCTGATGATTTTGTTGTCTGCTTTGAACATAAGCATGAGGCAGAGCAGTTTCTTGAGGAACTCAAGGAACGTCTGCTGAAGTTCGGGCTGGAAGTTGAACCTTCGAAAACCAGGATCATTGCATTTGGCAAGAGGGCATACTGGAAGGCAAAGAGGGAGGGAGGTAAGCCTGACACATTTGATTTTCCGGGCTTCACGCATTTCTGCGGTTTATCAAGAGATGGCAGGAGAGTAAGAGTCAAAAGACGAATCGCGAAGAAGAAATTTAACGTAAAAGTTAAAGAGATGAAAATGTGGCTGAAGGCGAGTCGAACTGTTCCCATTCGAACAATGATGGCAACGCTCAACAGGAAATTAATCGGGCACCACGCCTGTTATGGAGTTACCGATAACTTCAGAAGTATAGAAAGATTCAGAAGGATTGCTGTTATACTGCTCAAGAAGTGGCTGAATCGTAGAGGGCCAAGCGGATGTATGTCGTGGGAAAAGATGGGTCTCCGAGGGTATCCGAAATAGTGTGTAAATGGTCTATATTAACTCTAAGGAGTTTCATCAATGACCAGAAAAGAAGAATTGATTCGAAGAATTGCTGCCGATCTTAAACCAATCTACCAGGCTATTAATGTAACATCTGCTGAAAATGCTCTTGAAGAATTTTCAAAAAAATGGGATGATAAATATCCGATGATCAGTACATCATGGAAGAACAATTGGGAGCAAATAGTTCCTTCCTCAATTCCCCGGAGGATATCAGAAAGGCGATCTATACAACCAATGCGATTGAGTCTCTCAATATGAGCCTGCGGAAAACCCTGAAAACCAGAGGGTCATTCGCACATGATGAAGCCCTTCTGAAACTACTGTATCTGGCGCTAGAACGGATCACTGAAAAATGGACTATGCCGATTCGGGATTGGGGAGGAGCGATCAACCAATTTTCTATAGTTTTTGAAGGCAGGATTCCTGTCTGGAAAAGGTCATTTACACAGGAAATCTGACACCCCCTTGCCGCCGCAAAGAAAGGCAAAATGGCGCACTATTTTCAACTCTTTCTCCGGGAGGAACCGGTCTACTCGACCCATCAAAAGCCCTGACAACAGGCTTTTTTGGGATAAAGAAATATTCCGGTGCATCTGCTTCCGCCTATGAAGCAATAACTGTACACTGCAGCGCTAATGGCTTGATTTGAGTATTTACGGATCAATATTTTTTCATCCTGGTGAATTCCACCTTACCTTTTGTGAAAATGATCTTCCTGACCTCCTCCATCCTGGAAACCGAATAGAAAACTATCCCTTTTTTCACATATTCTGGAATTTCCTCCAGATCCGAAAGATTGGAAAGCGGAAAAATCACCTCCTTAACCCCGCTCCGTTTGGCTGCGATCACTTTTTCCTTCAGCCCCCCAATCGGCAACACATCTCCACTGAGAGAGAGCTCCCCTGTCATGGCCAGACGGCCCCTGATTTTCCTGCCCAGGGCCAGAGAGAGCATCGCACTTGCCATGGTGATCCCGGCTGAGGGCCCATCCTTAGGGGTCGCTCCTGCAGGAACATGAAGATGCAGAGAATTTTCAGAGAAAAAATCGCTCGAACACCCGGTATCACAGGCTGCCCGCCGAATATAGGAGAAGGCGATGCCCGCGGATTCGCTCATCACGCTCCCCAGCTTTCCGGTTAATTTGAGACCGCTCTTCCCCGGGATGGAGAGACACTCCACAGTCAGCACATCTCCTCCCATAGAAGTCCAGGCGAGTCCCAATGCCAATCCCGGACTGTCCAGTTTACGGGCCCGATCTTCGCGAAAATAGGGCTCACCAAGATACTTCTTAATTTCATCAGATCCGACAGACAGGGCTTTTTTTTGCTCTCCGGTGAGATGATCATAGGCAACCCCGCGCATGATCTTATGGATCAATTTCTCCAGATGACGCACCCCTGCTTCTCTGGCGTAGCCATTGACCACCTCCAGCAGGGCAGCTTTATTAAGAGAAACAAATTTCCGCGGCAGTCCGTTCTCCTCCAGGGCCTTCGGTATAAGATAACGGCGGGCTATCTGTGCCTTCTCCTCGGAGATATAACCGGAAAGACGCATCACCTCCATCCGATCCAGGAGAGGCCGGGGAATTGTATCCAGTGTATTGGCAGTAGTAATAAAAAACACATCGGAAAGGTCAAAAGGAATATCCAGATAGTGGTCGCGGAACCTCGCATTCTGCTCCGGATCCAGCACCTCAAGCAGAGCAGAAGAAGGGTCCCCCTGAAAAGACTTACCCAGCTTATCGATTTCATCCAGCATCAATACCGGGTTACGGGTCTTACAGATTTTAAGCGCTTCCAGAATCTTCCCTTGTATCGCCCCTACATAGGTCCTGCGGTGCCCTTTTATCTCTGCTTCATCACGCATGCCGCCCAGAGAAAAGCGGAAAAACTTTCTGTTCATCGCTCTGGATATGGAACGCCCCAGCGAGGTTTTACCCACGCCTGGAGGACCGACAAGGCAGAGGATCGATCCTCTGGAGGTTTTTTTCAGTACCTGGACTGCAAGAAATTCCAGTATCCGTTTCTTCACTTTGTCCAGACCGAAATGGTCTTGATCCAGGAGCTTTGCTGCCTTTTCGATATCAATCCTGTCATCACTCAGACTGTTCCAGGGCAGTGAAAGCGCAGTGTCCAGATAACTGCGAATCACCCCGTATTCCGGTGAATGGTTATCCGTTATCTTCAGTTTCTCCAGCTCCGCAGTAAGCTTCGCTTCTGCCTCTTCGCTGAGGTCCAGCGATCCCAGCTGCTGTTTGAAACGGTTGTAATTGGAGGTTTTTTCATCCATCTCCATCCCCAGCTCCTGACGAATCGCCTTCAGCTGCTCCTTAAGAAAAAACTCCCGCTGCTGGGTTGTGATCTTCTCTTCTATCTGGTCCTGGATTTTCCTTTGCAGAAGGAGCAACTCCTTCTCCTTCATGATCAGCTTGAGGACCCGGGCCAGACGGGATTTAAGAGAGATATCTTCCAGAATCTCCTGCTGCTCCTCTCTGGTTACATTGAGGATTGAAGAAACAAAATCGGCGAGTTTGCCCATCCCCCTGACATTGAGCAGAGACATCCTGACCTCTTCGGTAAACAGAGCGTTGTTGGCGGTTATCTCCTTCACTCCAGAGAGGAGCGCCCGGTAGAGCGCTTTGACCTCATCGTCCTCCTCGTTCGCACTTTCCGGATAAACCACAATCCCGTAAAGTACGGGCTCAACAGAGGTGATCTTCTTGATTTCCATCCGCTTGATACTGTTGACAAAAATGTTAACAGAGCCGTCTGGAAGATTGACCCGTTTGAGGATTTTAGCCACCACCCCGACATCGTAGAGGTTATCCGGGTCGATATCCCCCTGTTCATTACGAGTTAAGAGCAGGCCGATGTATCCCCCGTTTTCCTGAGCAAAGCGGATGATCCGGACCAGCCTATCATCGGTCACAATAACCGGGGTGAGCATTTCCGGAAAAACCGGTCTGGAAAAAAGGGGGAGAATGGGGAGGCGGACCGGAAGAATCTGGTCCACAACCACCAGATCTGCAGGGTCCTTATCTTTTTTTCGATCTGTCATAATCGAGCTCCTTGATCAGAGGTGGTTTGAGCAGGGCTTGCCCGCTTTTGCTTAAAGTAGCATCAGCAAATATTGTGCGTCAAGCAGAAAGAGGCCGATGTAAATTGGTGCTGCAATCAAATACTTATAGTAGTTCAATAGATAAGCGAATTACTACGAATTGCTGCCAGTTGGACACAGAGGGGGCCATCAGACTCTGTTCGGAAACAGAAACATGGAAAGCCGATTCTATAAAAATTTCTACTTGAATTCCACTACTATAGATAAACTGCAAGCCATGACTGTATCGTATTCCTGGCTGAGGTCGAGAAGGGGGGAGCGGAGGACGGGCCCGCGCCGTCCGGCCGACAGGATGGAGGACGGAGATAAGGCGCGGGAATGCCCGTCCGGAGCGAGGGGGCGTTTTCGCCCCCAAAAAATAAATTAACTTCCATAATTTATGGTAATGGCTGCTGTTGAAGCCGGTGACAAGATCCTACCCCAGCCTGCGCTCCAGAAATTTCCGTTGCTCCTCTGCCAGAAGGCTCAGAGGAGGGTGTTTCCAGTGGAAACGGCGGAAGAGGTAGACAGCGCGGGAGAGCGCCTCCTCATCCGCTCTCGTGACCAGCTCCTCAAAAAGCAGCTCGCTTTCATACCCGAAAGAGGCCGCTTCAGCAGTGAAGCTTTCGAATTCCGGGGCGTCTTTCTTGAGATAATACAGCTGCGCTCCGGCCACTCCGCTGAGCGCCACCTGAAAATGCACCCTGTCGCCAAAGAGCTCTTTCTGCCCCAGACGGAGCGCGAACTCGTAAAACTCCGTGAGCACGGCCAGCGCATCAAGCACATCAAAATAGGGACCGTCTCTGTCTGCGCCTGGAAATCCACGGTACGCAACAAACTGGCCACTGCGATAAAACCGCCACCACCAGTTACGCTCCCCGCTGGAACCGGAAGTCTCCAGAGAAGAGCCTGTATTGCGGATCTCTCCGTGCAGTCCGCCGGGAAACGGCTCACCCCGGAGCCCGACCGAGCAGCTTGAAAGCAGCTCCAGCAGATGATCAGGGGTGTCCACCCGCTCTGCTGAGAAAGCTCCGGGCCGGACCAGAAGCCGCCAGCAGGGGTCACAGACCGCCTCAAGCCCCTCCGGGATGCTCTCCCAGGCTGTGGGGAGTTCGGTATTGAAACGCTCCTCCACAAGATCCGCTTCCGAGATCTTTTGCACCAGCCCCCATTTATAGAAGCGGTTTCTGTAATGGCGCATCCTTTTATCAAAGGACATCTCCAGCACTTCCCGCATCTCCGTCTGGCTGGAGATGGGGACGCTCTCATTTTTGCGTCTGGAGCGGGTGTATACAGCTCCCCGCTTGAGATCAACCCCGGATTTTCGGCAGACAACAGGGATCTCCTCAAACTCTTTGATCTGAATGACCACAAACTGCCGCCCCTGCCAGAGCACCCGGTCGAGCTCCATCTCCACAAAGGGGTCGGCGTATTTGTTGACAGTGTCCATCACATCATCGAGGTTGAAGCTCTCCGCGTCCACATCCGCCATGCCGACCGCTGAGAACTCTCCTGGAGCGACTTCCTCCACGCCGAATACTATTGCCCCGCCGTCACGGATATTGGCCATACTCATCGCTGCCCGGACCAGTTTGGAACGGGTTACGTTCTTCCCCCAGTTCATGGAGGCTTTGTACTCCAGATTGCGCTCCTCGGCACCGTGGAGGATAAGCGCGATCAGACTTTTTTCGGCCATTATCCCCTCCCCGGGAGAAGTTACTCCTCTGCGCCCAGAGTGCGCATGATACTGTTTTTGTTTTCTATGGGTGTGGTTGTCGGACGGCCCAGCTGTTCCCGGGCGCCTTTATTGACCCGGATCTCCAGCAGCGCCGGGCCGTCAATGGACCGCAGTTGAGCGACTGCCTCTCTGATACCCACCTTATCCTCAGCCCGGAGCACTGCCGCGTATCCGCAGCTCCTGGCGATGGCCCTGAAATCCAGAGCAAAACCCACGGTGGGTTGGCCGCCCACAGAGTCATGTGCGCCGTTGTTGAAGAGGATGTGCTTGAAGTTGGTTGCCCCCAGGGTTCCGTTAATTGCCAGAGAGCCCATGTGCATAAGGAGAGCCCCGTCCCCGTCAAAACAGAACATCTGCCGCTCCGGTTTTGCCAGCGCCATACCGAGCGCTATCTGTGAGGCGTGACCCATGGAACCGACAGTCAGGAAGTCATTGCCATGACCCTGAGATTTTTCTTCTCTGTATTCAAACAGCTCTCTGGAGGTTTTCCCTGTTGTGGAGACTACCATATCATCCATTGTAAGGCTGTCCACAACCAGCTTGAGCGCCCCCTCCCTGTTGAAGGGATAATTTGTGACTGTTTTCTTCTTCAGGCTGTAGGGCTCAAAAGTCTTGCTGCGGATAACCAGCGCATAGGGCGCTCTGGACTCCCGCATGGTTTTTACAGCTTTGGCCAGAGAGGCTGCCGCAGCTGCCCTTTCATCCGGAAGCACCTCATGGGGGATACCACAGGTTTCCAGCAATCCGAGGGTGACCTTGCCCTGCTTGAGATGCTGTGGCTCATCCTTCACGCCTGGCTCTCCCCGCCAGCCGATTATCAATAACATGGGGATGCTGTACACATCCGGGTCCGCCAGTGAGAGGAGCGGATTGATCGCATTACCCTGCCCGGAGTTCTGCATATAGACCAGTCCGGGATTCCCTGTTGCAAGATAGTGGCCGGCAGCCAGAGCCACGGCAGCCCCTTCATTGGCGGTGATGATATGCTGCTGCGGAGGAAGTGTATCCATTATATAGGCGCAGATGTCTTTCAGTAGAGAATCCGGTACCCCGGCAAAAAAGGAGATTCGATTCTCCGTGAGCTGGTTGAAGAAGTCGTGGGTTGCGATCATGAATACATCCTTTGAAGCGAATAATTTTATTTTTCTGTATTTTGTATTTGTAGAAGAAACAAAGCCTGAGCGTCGGAACTGTTTCCTTGTAATATAAATAGAAAGCGCATGGAGGGGGGGATTTCTGACACGTTCAAATCAGCAAACAATCCCGGCCGGGGTCAAAAGGGCTCTTTTTTCACAGAAGTGAAAGAGAATGGCGGGAAGAAAACCCTGATTCCAGGAGACCAGGATCGATGATGCGTTCAGGCCCCTGAATTGGCATCATCCTGAAATGCGCGTATGATATTGTGAGCACCCGCAAAGGAGGTCCCGTATGCCTCTGGTATCGATTGACGATATTTTTACTAAAATCGAGAATCTCCCTACAATTCCCTCACTCATCCTGGAAATCAACAATATCAATCCGGATGGCCCACAGGCTGCTGCGGAACTGGACCGGTTGACGGAAGAATCGCCCACCATTAAAGGAAAACTGCTCAAAGTTATCAACACGATCTACTATTCCTACCCGGATCCTATCGCCTCTGCATCGGAAGCGGTTGCCGCGATCGACTTTGAACTGGTGCGGAACATGCTGCTCAGTGTGGCTTTTATTGCCACTTTCCCGCCTGGCACCGGGAAAGCGCTCAATCATAGAGAGTACTGGCTTCACATCGCCACAACAGCACATATCTGCCGGGATATGGCTGAAGCAAGAGAGGACTTCAGTGAGGAGGAGACCCGCAACATCTTTCTTGCGGCCACGTTCCATGATCTGGGGATTCTGGTTCTGGAATCCTGTTACCCGGAAGAGTACAAGAAGCTGCTGACCGCCTGTCTGGAGAGAACTAAGCCGTACCTGGCGGTCGAGCAGGAGATCTTCCAGGGAATTTCCCACACCACAATCGGCAAACTTGTGGCTAATCACTGGAACTGCCCCTCTTTCATTGCGGATATTGCGGAATTCCATCACGAACCGGAGCGTTACACTGATGGGGAATTCAACAAGATGCTCTATCTGTTCCATGCAGCGCATTTTGTGGGGGAAGTGACAAAAATCGGCCATTTCAAACAGACCCCAACACAACCGCTCTCCTGGAAAGCCCTCGACTTTCTGGGGATAGAAAAAACGTCGCTGAAAGAGGAGGCCATGAAGACGCTGGAACGGGAGGGAGAGGTGAAAGAGCTGCTTGCTATCCTCCTGGCTGAATACACACCCACAAAAACCAGGAACAAAAGGCGATGACCTGATATTTTGCAGAAGGGAGAAGCCCATGCCCCTGAACAGAGGTAAGAAAAAAGAAGAGAAAAAGCGCAACAGAGCGAGAGGCCGCGCCATCCACGGATTGGTCGTAGGCGGTGCGAGCGCACTGTTGATCTCTCTCCTCTATCTGGCCGGAGCGTTCAAGGATTTTGAGCGGATGAGTGCGGACTGGCGTCGGACCAGCTTTGTCCAGGAGCCGGCCTCCAGCGGGATTGTTAATGTGACCATCTCTCAATACTGCCTGGAGAGCATGCAGGCCGACTTCGACATCTCCTGGCCCTGGTCCAGAGAAATCTATGGGGGAATAGTGGATTACCTGAGGGAAATGGGTGCCCGCAACATCCTCTTCGATATGGTCTTCTCCGAATTTTCCAGACAAGGTGTACTTGATGATCGGCTGTTTATTGAAGAGATAAAGAAACAGAGTGCTGTTTATTTCAGCGTTTCTTTCATGAATTCCGCTAAACAGAAGAGAAGGATGCGCCGACTCAGAACAGATATCCCCATACAGCTGGGTCCTGGTTTTCTGGAGGCGATGCTTAAACGGACAAAAAGCAGTGATGATAGAAAACTGCTCAAAGCCAGTTACATTGTGACGAAAAATAGACCTGGCACGGTCCTGAAAAAAGGTATAGGAGCGCGTACCAGATCCAGAGTCAACAGCATCCTGATCAACGCCGGATATCCGACAAAGAGCTTGAAAGCCATTATTGAGGAGATCAAAAAAGCGGACCCACTGGACCAGTTCAAACTGAAGGTCTCCAGCGTTAAAGGAGCACTCCCCTCCTATGGCAATATACAGAGCCCGCCCTACGACGAATACCTGCCTGTGATCGCCGGTATCGGCAATGTGTTCTTTGAAGAGGATCCGGATGGAATAGCCCGGCGCAAGGTGCTCCTCTTCAGGCACTATATGCGTTACTTTCCAGACCTCAGTCTGGCTGTGGTCAACAGCATTTTCCGCACCACCAATATCTACAAGACAGATAGACAGATTGTGCTTGTCAGGGATGATGCGGAGATCGACACAGACATTTTTGAAAACAGATTGATGCAGGCAAATGCAAAAGAGAGTACTGAAGCATTGAAGAAACTCTACTTCCCTGTCCCCAGCCGCTTTCTCTCCAGGAGTCAACTTTCGAACGTGCTTGCAGAAGCTCAGAACGGCAAAACGACGGCCGCTCTCATCAAAAAACTGTATGAGGGAAAAGAGTGGATTGATCAGAAAGACGAAACACGAAGAAGAAAAAGCTACCTTCTCAGAGAGCCGGTGGATGCGGTTGCAGCCGCCTCAGTGGCCCCTCTGTTCCGAAAATTTGGGATCACCCCATATGCGTGGCGGCTCAGAACTGGCCTCTCTGCGAAAGAGCAGCAAAAAAAGAAAAAATTGCTTGCTGCAGTCGGTTTCCGCAGGGAGATTCGGATACCGGTTGACAGTGAAGGGAAAGTGCTGATTAAATTCTACGGCAGCTTCATGGAACGCAGTCAGCTGCCCATCCCGCGCAAAATCAGCAGCAGCCAGGGAAAACAGCTGAAGAAGAAACTCAAAGCTTCAGACTGGACCTCACTTAAAGAATATTTCCGCTTCCGCAAGGACGGAAGTATGCGAAGAAAAAGAAAGCTAACCCCGCAGGAACAGCGGCTGGTCCGTTTCTTCCTTCATAGAGGCGGCATGCTCAAGCGGTTCTCCATGTCTATCCGCGCCTATGATCTGATAACAGCTGCCAGCCGTCCGGAATATATGCAGACACTCAAACTGCACCCGGGCATGTTTCGTAACAAAACAATCATAATCGGTGCCATCGCCCCTGGTCTCATGGACCTCAGGGCTAACCCCTTTGATACAAAAGACCCTGGATTCTACCTCTACTCCTCTATGATTGAAAACATCCTCAACGAGGACTTCCTCAAAGAGAGCTACAATCCCTTGATGACAATCGGGATCATTTTGATCCTCTGCCTCCTCACTGCTCTTGCAGGCACCAACCTCACCGTACTCCGGGGGGTTATCGTTACACTGGTTATCTCTTCGGGCTACGGCCTGATGACAGTGCTGGTCTATACCCGATTCAGTACCCTGATCGAGATGGCGACTGTGGAACTGGCTCTGGTGCTCACCTTCATCGCGGGAACGATCGTTAACTACTTCAATGAGAACAAACAGAGACACTTTATTCAGGGCGCTTTTTCCCAAATTCTGGCTCCGTCTATTCTGGACAAATTGATGGAAGATCCCTCCACTCTGGCCCTTGGGGGTGAAGAAAAGGAGCTGACCATCTTCTTCTCCGATCTGCAGGGCTTCACCTCCCTCTCTGAAGAGCTGGGTTCTCCAAAACAGCTGGTTGAAATCCTCAATGCGTACCTGACAGCGATGAGTGACATCATCCTCAAGTATGACGGCTATGTGGACAAATATGAGGGCGATGCGATCATGGCCTTCTGGGGCGCTCCGCTGGATGACCCGGATCACTCCTGGAAAGCGTGCTATGCAGCCCTGGAAAACCAGATGCGGATGAACGAACTGCAGGCCTATTTCCGGGGGATGGGGCTGACCACAGACCTCAAGGTCCGGATCGGGATGAACACCGGCGTTGCACTGGTAGGGATGATGGGCTCCATCAAGAAGCTCAACTACAGCATCATCGGAGACAGCGTTAACCTGGCTTCACGGCTGGAGGGTGCCAACAAGCAGTACGGCACCTATACTATGATCAGTGAAACCACCTATCTGGAAGCAAAGGACAGGATCAGAGCCAGACCGCTGGACCTGATCCGTGTTAGAGGGAAGAAACTGCCCACCAGCGTCTATGAACTGATGGCCAAAAAGGGAGAACTCGATCAGACCGGGCAGAACCTTCTGGAAGTCTTTTCCGCCGGGATTGAGGCGTACAGGAAGCGGAATTTCCAGAATGCAATCAGCTGTTTCGAGAAAGGGCGGCAGATTGCGCCAGAGGACGGTCCGGCCAGGCTCTATCTGGACCGCTGTCGACAATACCTGACGAATCCGCCGGCAGACGACTGGGACGGTGTATTCACCATGAGCAGTAAATAAATAATGAGAGCATCCGCTGCACAGATGGGGATAGTGCGCTTATGCTTATTGTATGAGAAGTTTGCTAAATGTATGAACGTTTTTATACTCCTGGTGTACTATTTATTATCGTGCGTGGTAAAAAGCATTATCAGTACAGTATTGACATGGCACCAGGGAGGTCCTTCATGAAGCGAGCAGCGATTGTTTTCATCCTTGCGGTATGGCTCTCCTGGACAGCGGCTGCAGCCACTATCCGGAGGGTTCAGGTCAGACGCACCACTCTCCGCCGAACTCCAAGCGCATTTGGACGCAGAGCGGGCTCCCTCTATTTCAATGATAAAGTCAGAATTATCAAAACAGAACGCGGTTTCCACTATGTATATTCTTATCGTCTGAGAAGCAGAGGGTATGTATACAAAAGTGCGGTTGTGGCTCAAAATCGATTCAACAGTCAGTATGTGCAACTTCGGGACTCCGGTGCCTACTCCAGAGACGCGATCACAGCCGCAACAAAGGGCTTTTCCAGAACAGAGATCGACTATTCAAGACGTCACCGTGGCTCACGGTACGATCTTGTCCACCGGATCATCCGGCAGTATCGCTTCAAACACAGTGAATCATGGTGGCAGAACTTCCGAAAAGTGGGCGCTCTGGGCGAATATAGAAAGAAAATCCGCAACCGGAACTATGTCGGGATGGGAACTGAAAAGTGAAAAAAACAACACCCCTCTTTTGTATTCTCGTCTCTTTTTCCGCCCTCCTCGTTTCCGGCTGCGATCTGGTGGATGTCGTCCAGGGCGTACAAAAGGTCAAGAAATACCAGGACGCCAGGAACATGGAATTTTCAGAAGTTGATGAATACTATATCGGTCGACAAATCCTGGCGACCTTCCTGGCGAAACGGGATCCTCTCTTTGACCGCAAGCTGACCGATTATCTTAATTCTGTCGGACAAACTCTGGCAGCTGTCAGCCAGAGGCCGGACATCTGGGCCGGATACCGGTTCATCGTCTACCACAGCCCCTATATGGGCGCCTACAGTCTCCCCGGGGGCTTTATGCTCATCTCAACAGGGATGCTGCGCAGATGTGAAAATGAGGATCAGCTGGCAGCTGTTCTGGGTCATGAACTTGGCCACGCCCGCTGGCGGCACCCGCTGGAGGCTCTGAAGGAAAAAATGGTTACCAGATCCAAACAGGAGATGATCGGCTTTTTCGCCAGCCGCAGTGGCAACAATCTGGTTAAAATTTTCGCTGTTGCCGGGATAATCAACTGGGAAAACCAGCTCAACCGTTACAGCCGTACACAGGAGCTGGAAGCGGATGTGTACAGCTGCTGGATGATGATGAAAGCCGGATACAACCCCTATCAGATGATCAGGATACTCAAAAAAATCCCTGGCGGACAAAGCGCATACAGCAAATACCACCCCTCTGTTACGCGTCGGCTCCGGGCTGTCCGCAAAGAGATCTCCAGATACCAATGGATTTCGCCCTTCAAGAAGGCCAGACAGCGCCGCTATGTAAGACGGGTTCTGAACTACCTGGACGAACTCCAGACCCGAGAGCATGACAGGGATAACCGAAAGGACAATGGTGGCCGAGACCAGGGTAGGGACAATGGGAGCCACATTGACAGGGACAACGACGTTGATGATGATGAGGGCTGATCAACCACTCTCTCAGGAAATAGAAAAACGGCCAGAAGAAAAGCGCTAGAGCAGTTCCGCGATCTGGACAGCATTCAGCGCAGCACCCTTGAGCAACTGATCCGCAACACACCAGAAGACCAACCCGTTTTCCTGAGAGATATCTTCACGGATCCTCCCCACATACACAGGGTACTCACCACTGACCATCAACGGCATCGGGTACTCATTCTTCTCAGGATTATCCCTGACAACCACGCCTTCGGCTTTTTCAAGGAGCTCCCGGGCCTGAGCAGCAGTGAGTTTCTTTGAAGTGGTGACAGTGATCGACTCGGAATGCGCGCGGAGCACCGGTACCCGGACCGCAGTGGCAGAGACCAGGAGATCGGGCAGATGCATGATCTTCTGAGTCTCCAGAACCATCTTCAACTCTTCCCTGGTATAGCCATTTTCCTGAAACACATCGATGTGGGGAATGATGTTAAAGGCGATCTGGTGCGCGAACTTCTCCACATTGACCTGCTTGCCCTCAAGATGCTCTTTTGTCTGAGTCACACACTCATCCATGGCAGCCTGACCGGCACCGGAAACAGCCTGATAGGTGGAAACGACCACCCTTTTCAGGCCCGCCGCATCAGCAATAGGCTTCAGAGCGACCACCATCTGGATAGTGGAACAGTTGGGATTAGCGATGATCCCTTTATGCTCTTTGATGTCTTCTGGATTGACCTCAGGTACCACAAGCGGCACTCCCTCATCCATCCGGAAAGCGCTGGAGTTGTCCACAACAACCGCTCCGGCTGCAACCGCAGCAGGTGCGAATTCCTTACTGCGGCCTGCACCGGCGGAAAACAGCGCGATATCGATATCCTCACCTTTAAAACAGTCTGCGGTGAGCTCTTCAATTACAATTTTCTCTCCAGTGAAGTGGAGCGTCTTGCCTGCAGAGCGGGAAGAGGCGAAAGCAAGAAGAGCATCCACAGGAAAATTCCGCTTTTCCAGGGTTTTCAGCATCTCTGTGCCGACAGCACCAGTTGCACCAACTACAGCTACTCTTTTGCCCATATTTCCCTCCATGATTCATACAGCACCCGAATCCACTGGTGCTGAAAAGAGTAAAGGATAATATACTTTTTTTACTATACATGAGCAACAATCCTCTTCATCTTCACACTAAAGAAGGTCTTACGAAAAGCGGCAGATAGCTGTATACTCAGTACAAGGAGTTTGTGATATGAACCTTCAATTCAGAAAATTGGTGATGATGCTTGTCTGTCTGACAGGACTGCTGCCTGGCCCGGGTCTACACAGTTTCCTTTCCGACTGCTCCGATTCTCTGAGCATCATGCCTGCGCTGGTATTGGGGGTGGAAAACAGCACTCTACGCTATGGCCTTCGGTTCTCAGTGGTTAAAACGCTGATCCATTTGCCTTCCGGCATAAATCCCTACCTGGAGACCGGGATCACAATCTTCGACAGGATTAACGCCTCGCCTGATGACAAGAAGCATATACACCTCAAAGCTGGACTGCTGTTCCGGATAGGCCCTCTCGCCCTCTCCATTGATAGCGGCCTGCTTTATGGAAATGGGAAGCTGGGACCGACAACCGGCGTTGGCGTGTGGAAATTCTTCACGCTGTACAAAGTGGAAGCGAAAAAAACGGTTAAAGACTTCCCGTCCTACCGCGCGTATGTTCTCTGGCGTAACAGATATCTGAAAAAGAAAAAGAGAGTGCTTAAAGGCTTTTCCCTCTCTGTCCGATTTTTCTACAACTACGCCCTGGAACCGGCTCTCTCCGGAGGTCTCTTCTTTGACCTTTATCTGTAGTTTCAGGCGCAGAGCAAAACTTCCATTACGGAGCGTTATAGCCGGCCTGCTGCTGCAGAGCGCTGAACAGCATCCTGATTGCTCCTGTTATAGATCAATCCATAAGTCTGCTGACTGCTTCACAGACAAGTGTCCAGTTAGTCCCTGCATTGCTTGATGCAGCAAGCAAATGACGCGGCCGTGAACCTGAGGGGACAGCTGTAAGAAGTTCCACCTGAGCCATACTTCTTTTGCAGATCCGGGCTGCTCCATCGCTGTCCACAAATTCATCCTTTTCCGCGAACAGTGCTTCTGCCTGGAGCCTCCGGACATCTTTCAGAAAGGCAAGCACCCGCCGCCTCACCCGAAACAGCGCCCTGTACGCCGCTCCTGTCGTGCTCCCCCGGCTACGGATAGCCCGGGGGGCTGCAGTGGGGAAAACAGCGCTTGGAATCCAGATCACCCCCCGCAATAGAGAGGGCAGAAGCCGGAGTTTCAGAGGCAGAGCCAGCAGCAGAAGCCGGGGAACCGGCTCTCCCCTGTTTTGCAGGCTTTCTCGGAGCTGCAGAGCAAGCAGAGCACCAAGGGAGAAGCCTATTACATGAACAGAGAGGCAGGATTCCCGCAGGGCTGTATATCCGGCGGCAACTGCCTCTCTCCAGCCGTCCTCCAGAGCCCTGCCCCTTCCCTGGAAGGGAAGCTCGACCGTCTGGACAAGCGCGCCCCTGTTCCGACAGATTGCCGCAATCTCCTCCATCCCCTCAGGGCGCATATTCAACCCTGGCAACAGGAGCACCCCGGTACCTCTACCGGAGTGCTTTGATGGCAGCTTACTTATACCCTTCATCTTCTATTAGCCTTCCTCATTGCTCCGTCGTATATTAAACCCTATGGGGATTGCAAAGAAAATAATGCTGCACACCTGCTGCGCCCCCTGCGCCTCAGCCTGCCTGGAGCAGCTGAAAAACGAGGGAGAGGAACCGCTGCTCTTCTTCTCAAACTCCAATATCGACTCTGTTGCTGAATACTATACCCGTCTGCTGGAAGTGAGGGGGCTGGCCGGGTGTTTCGAAGTGGCGCTTCTGGAAGATCCCTATGACCACAAAAGCTGGCTGGAGGCTGTCTCCGGACTGGAACAGGAACCCGAAAAAGGGGGCCGCTGCCTGGCCTGCTTCCGTTTCTCTCTGAGCAGAACCGCTGAGAAAGCGGTAGGGTATAATTTTGCAACAACCCTTACGATCAGCCCCCACAAACGGACATCAGACCTCTTCCGGATCGGATCGGAGTTTAAGGGCTTCCTTCCCCTTGACTTCAAAAAAAAAACGGTTTTGCAAGAAGCCTGCAGCTGTCGGAGAAGCTGAACCTCTACAGGCAGAATTACTGCGGCTGCGAATTCAGCCGCAGGTACACACAGTCCTTACCTGCTGCGCAAACGCATAAAATTTGAAATCGACCGATCGTAGCTGCGCTCTACTCTCTCCGGAAAATAACAGGCCGGCAGTTCATTGTTCTTCCTGTGATAGGCGATACAATCGCAGCAGACCCCCTTTCTCGAGCAGGGTTCATAACTGCAGTTACACCTGGAAAGATTGACCTGCTTCTTGCACTCCGCCATGAGGTCCCCCTTGTCTGAAAATATCCATATATTTCCCGGCCGCGCTGGACCAGGAGAATTCCCGCATAATTCGCTCCCTGCCCTCGGAGGAGATTTTCCACCGCTCCGGCTGCTCCAGAAGGTCCTGAAGCGCATCTCTGATAGAAGCTGAGGAGAAGGGGTCGAACAGCCGGGCGAATCCGCTTGCAAGCGTTCCTGGGGCGGATATCCCCGAAGCAGCTACAGGCGCACTCAGCATCGCCGCTTCAAAAACCGGGAGCCCGAATCCTTCAGCAATCGATGGGTACACCACTGCGGCGGCGCCCTGATACAGCGCCTTTAATTCGCTGTTAGTCAGGGAATCAAGGAAAACTATCCCTTGGAGAGGAAGCTTCTCCAACCGCTTCCTCCAGTAGCCTCTCCCGACCAGCACCAGAGGGTAGCGGCGCTGCAGCTGCGGGGAGAGCGTTCGGAATGCTTTGACCAATCGACCCACATTCTTTCTGTAGACCATTCCTCCCACATAGAGAAGATACTCTCCCCTGCTGAGTCCGAATTCCAGGAGACGGGCTGCTACGGCCTCCTCAGCATCAGCCACCAGAAAGCCAGGATCAATCCCGTTGTTGATAATGTGAAGCGAATCCTGCGGATACGCGAGCCTGTTGGAGATTTGATCAGCCACATAAGAAGAGACTGTGACAACCTGCCAGGCCTTCTGAATTTCCCGACGGTTCATAAGCCCGTCCCTGATCATTCCTGGCGAGAGGAGCCTGTAAGGGAAACGGCCGGTGAAGAAATTGCGGAAGTTGAGATATTCCAGGTTGATCAGATCATGGACAGTCACCACCAGCTTCTGCCCTGGCCCTGTTGCTGGAATACAGAAGTGGGGTTGAAATATGACATCAACGTCAACAGGAAGATACTGTGTGAATCGCCGGTCCCAAACCCTGCCTGATCCGCCGGAAAGCACTTCAACCAGCTCAAGATCAGGAAATTCCTCCCTGAGCGAAGCGGTACGCCCTGGAACCGCTACAATCATCCTGATATCCCTGGCACAACCCTTGAGGATGTTACGCAAAAACCGCTCCCGGCCTGTACCAGGATGCAGAAGCAGTCTGCCGTTAACGCCAACTGTTACCACAGGATACCCCTTATTGCTTATATGTTAAGGATTATATCATTAACCGGGTATGACTTCAAGGACGGAATATGCTTTCCGGCAAAACAGCAAACATAAATTTTTTTCCATAAGTAAGCTGATCCAGTGTACAATGGTAGATATAATGAAGAGGGTGATCCATTGATATGAACAGGAAAAGCTCAGTCTCTACTCCAATGTGCAATATAGAGGATGACGATATTAATGATATTTCTACTTGAATTACACTACTATAGATAAGCTGTAAACCATCCACAAAGGCGGTGCCCTCTTGATACGAACACGACAGGCGACCGAATCCGATTATCCAGCGGTGCTGAGAGTCCAGAAACTGGCCTTCAAATCAGTGGGCACCCGGCTTAAAAACAGGAACATCTCCCCGCTCATCCAGACCCTGGAGGAGCTGACTGAGGAGTGTCGAAGGGGAATCTGCATTGTAGCAGAAGAGGATAAAAAGATCATCGGCTCGGTCCGGGCGGAAATTGTAGACGGGACGGCGATAATCGACAAACTGGGCGTGCTTCCGGATCAGCAGAACCGTGGTGCGGGAACAGCGCTCATACAGCGCATTGAAACCATCCTCAGACAGCAGGTGGCTGAAGCAGTGCTGTTTACCGATATTGACGACAAAAAAGGTGTCCCCTTCTGTCTCAGCCTGGGGTATGATCCTTTTGAAGAACGGCAGGAGGTGGAGGGCCTGACCTCTATTTATATGAAAAAAACAATCCGCTAGCAGCGCTGCTGCTTTGACCCGGGAAGGTGTATTATGGATAACAGCAACCTTACTGAGGAGAAGACGGCGCCGTTTCTGAAGCAGCATACCGCATCCCCGACCGCCAGACGTCGGGGTAAAAAAGGCCCCCTACCGGCAAGCCGGGCGCTGTGCCTCACCAGAGACGGGCTGTTGATGGCCAGGACCGCTCTCTGTCCCGGGCCAGAGGCGCGCAGAGGGCTGCCGCTGTTCCTTGCGAATTTTTTCTGCGACTGCAGGGCAATCTGGCGGGATATCGCCTCAGGAAAACGGAAGATGGCCGGACCTGTGACCCTGGCAATGGTTCTGGTTGCGGCTTTCCTGATCAGGGGGTTGTTTTTCTCCAGCTACTCTTTTTCCGATGATTTCCATTATGCCTCTATTCTGGATCGGATTATGCTGGGTAAGCAGGATTATGCAGCAGTGGCGCGCTGGGTCGGCTCCAGAACCGATGATCTGGGTTATCTGCATGGGCTTCGGTTCGGTCTGCTGTATCCGCTGATCCTGCTGCGTACTCTGTTCGGCGCTCATCCGAATCTCTTTGCCGGCTACCATCTCTTCCTTTCTCTGGTACAGATTATGGCGGTCTACCTGCTGATGCGCCATTTTTTTAATGAAGAGATCGGCCTGGCCAGCGCGCTGCTGTTAACCCTGATGCCTATGGATATTGTGTACGCAACCTATATCCTTCCGGATTCGGTCATTCCCCCTTATATGACGATCAGCCTGCTGCTGTTTGTCTACGGCCAGGAGAGCAGGGGCGCCTGGAAGAAGCTGCTCCTCTACTCGCTGGCAGGGATGGTCTTCGGCCTGGCCTGGTACAGCAGAGTGTACGCGGCCTTCATTCTGGTGGTTATGGCCGCGCTGCTGCTGTACAGGAAGAGGGTCGACCTCTGGACAGCGGCTTTCCCGATCGGGTTTGCTGTTATCTTCTTTCTGGTGAATGCTCCTATCCACAAAGCAGCAGGCAGCTGGTTCCTGGACCTGAAGGCCGCCTCCAGCGCGGAACGCAACTTCCGCAGGCTGTTTCCGATCCGCACGCCGTGGCAGTACACCACCTTCTTTGCCAGGGAGCTTCTGGAGGGGAACAATTTCCTTCCCTTCTCCCTGCTGGCGATCGCCGGTGCAGGTGCGGCTGCAGGGATAGAGAGCCGCTGGCGGTATTTCCCGCTGCTCTGGCTGGCCGGGCTCTTCTTCATTCCTGAGGCTGGCACGGCCAGGCTGCCCGGGTGGACCCCATTCCACAAACTGCCCAGGTTCATGACCATGTTCACCGCCCCGATTGCTGCTCTGGGTGGGGTGCTGATCGGGCGGCTGTCGTCAAAGCGCTCGCTCTTCTTCACAGCGCTCTTTATTCTGGGAGCCATTGTTCTCATCTCCCTGCGCTTCGAGATCCCGGTCTGGGGCATGCGGCCGTGAAAAAGGTGATTATCATGATGCAAGAGACAATGTAAAAATGGAAAAAAAGCGCTCTCTGCTCAATCATAGGCTGCAGCAGGTCCCGGGCCGGATACAAGGACTGCTGCCCAACCTCTCCAGGCTGATCAACCGCTGCCTGCGCTGGAACACATTGCTGGTACTGCTGTTCACCCTCATTGCTCTGGGTATGGTTGACCGGTTCCTGCAGCGTACCAGCCGGACCGCTCGAACCACAGCCATCCACCAGGAGACCAGGGGGGTGCGCAGAGTTGCAGAGCAGCTTACGCGAGGGACAGAGGTGCGGGTCCTCAGGTGGGAGTACCGCTGGTATAAGGTGAAGAGCGCCTCAGGAAAGAGCGGCTGGATCCCCCGGAATAGCCTGGCTGTGGCAAACCCCTGGCTGGAACATTTTGTCCCAACAGTCTTTTCGAAAAATGAGAGACCGGATGCTATCCCCTTCAAACGGGAGCGGCACACTGTCCGGTATAAGGAAAGAAACAGTGGCAGATTGCGGTCCAGGAATGAGGTGTACTGGCGGCTGACCATGCCTGTGCTTCTGCTGCTCGCAGCAGCCTTTTGTCCGGGTTTCAGACGGCCGCTTTTTAAAAGCATTGCCTCTATTGGGTTTTTCACCCTGCTTTTGATCTACAGCCTCTTCGCAGCAGGGGATCTGTATAAAAGGGGCTATGCAAACGTCAGCTATTTTCGGCAGGTCGCTCTGCGCATTCCGTATTCGCATACAGGGATGGTTTTCACGCCTGACAGGGCCTGGCTGCTCAGGGTCAGGGCCTTTCTCGGTATGCGCAAGGAGGTGGTGCTCGCAAGCCGCGCTACGCCAGATACTATCAAAGGCAGCTATCTGATCTCCAGTATAAAGGGATACACCCCGGGATGGGCGCTTAAAGGGGCTATTCTCAAATACAGCAATGGACCGGCGAGGTTGTACTATATACCGGAGTAGGATGACCCCTGTATGACAATTTAAAGACAGATTGAGCAAATGAAGTGTTTGGTAAGTATTTTTTAGTACAGCGCTGTCGGCTCCATAAAATCCAGAACGTCATGAGCTGCCTGAGCCCGGAAGAGCATCCCGGCGTCCGCCGGACCATGCTGGATGCATATGGGGCAAAGGATTATAAAACAGCCAAAAAGCAGCTGGTTAATCTGCAACAGGCTCTTTCCCGGCGCAATGAAAACCTCTGATTTCAGATTTTCACAGGTGCAAAAAATCTTCTTCTGGAATGCGTTTTTCAGGAGTATGTTCTTTAAACAGGGGGTGGCTTATGAGAGAACAGAAGATTGTGTTGACCATTGGCGGGAGTGATTCTATTGGTGGTGCGGGGATACAGGCGGATCTTAAGTCCTTCCACGCAATGGGGGTGTACGGAACAGCGGTTATAAGCTGTCTGGCCGCTCAGAATAGTGTGGGCGTCAAAGATATCCTGGCGTTGCCTGCAGATTTCGTGCAGGCCCAGCTGGAGGCAGTGTTTGATGATGTCCGGCTCGCAGCCGCAAAAACCGGGATGCTGTACAACGCGGATATCGTCCGGACAGTGGGTCAGATGATGGCTTCACATCCGATTCCCTTTGTCGTGGACCCGGTGATGGTGGCTACCAGCGGGGATCCTCTGCTGGAGGACGACGCGGTCACTGCCTATGAGGAGTTCATTTTTCCCCATGCAGCTCTGGTTACTCCCAACATTCTGGAAGCCGGAAGAATAAGCGGGAGAACCATCGACTCAGAAGAGGAGATGCAGGAGGCTGCGTTGGAGCTGATTGGGTACGGGATGCGTGCTGTTTTAATCAAGGGGGGCCATCTATCCAGAAAAAGGGTGAGAGATCTTCTGTATTGTAATGGAACCTTTGAGTGGCTGTCCTCCCCTCTGTTCAGTTTTGGGGGAGAGGAGCTGCATGGAACCGGCTGTACGCTTTCCGCCGCTATTGTTGCCGGTATCGCGGCCGGGGAGGATCTGCACACAGCCTGCAAGGCGGCAAAAAATTTTACCACCGAACAAATCCGTAAATCTTTTCGTCCGGGCGCTGGTGCCCGGCTCCTGCTCCACAGACGCTGAATAGCGCACTACTTCCTGCTCTCAGGGGTGATGGAGTGGAAGATGTATTCGGTCTCTTTCAGCTCCTGTCTGCTCCAGGCCGCTGCGTAGTAGATGTAGAAGTATTTCCTGAGGGGAAAGAGCCTCACATTGAGCCACAGCGCCCTCTCTCCGCTGCCAGACAGCGGTTTATAGTGGAAGAGATAGCTGTAGTGAAAAAACGGATGGTCTGTTTCTATTTTGCGCTCTACAGTGCTCATCCTTTGCTTGCGCACGCTGTCTGCGATCAGCGTGGCAAAGTGCGGTAGTCTTGCCTTCCCCTGTTTGACCCTTCTGATATAGACCCGGGCTGCTTTCAGTTTTTTCTGTCCTGGATACAACCGGACGATGTCGATCAGGGTATCCGCAGAACCTTTTTGAAAGTACCAGTGGGGCGGTTTGCTGATTTTCAGCCCGCTGCCCGGTATAGAAGCGCTTTCTTCCGCCTTCAGGCTTGCTGTGAGGAGCATAGCACTCAGGAGAAAAAATCGTTTCACTGGATGCCTCCTGTGAGCGGGGCAAAGCGGGCAAAGAAGTCAGGGAATGTCTTTGCCGTACAACCCGGGTCCAGAATTTCCACCCCGTCTGTTCCGAGTCCGGCAACCGCAAAGCTCATCGCCATCCTGTGATCATCATATGTTTCTATTCTTGCCGGATGGTAAACAGCCGCCGGGTAGATCGTCAGGCCGTCGGCATGCTCATCAACTCTGGCCCCCATTCTTGAGAGCTCCGCACAAAGAGCGCTGATCCGGTCACTCTCCTTGACCCGCATGCTGGCCACCCCCCGGATTCGGGTTGCTCCCTTCGCATACAGGGCAACCATGCAGAGGGTAGGGGCTGTGTCTGATATATGACGCATATCAATGTCCAGCCCTTTGAGCTCACCCTCTCTGCTGACAGTCACCGCATTCCCCCCCCATTCTGCCCTGCAGCCCATGTTGACCAGCGCATCCACAAAGCCGATGTCTCCCTGGATGGAGCTTCTGGAAAGTCCCTCCACAGTCACGCTTCCACCCACAACTGCAGCCGCAGCAAAGAAATAGGACGCAGAAGAGGCATCGCTTTCTATATGAAAGCAACGGCCGCTGTATCCGCCGCCCGGCTGGATGCTGATATGCCGGTACGTTTCATCTGCCGAGATTTCAACCCCGAAGGCCTGCATTACCGAGCGGGTCATGGCCAGATAGGGGCGGGATACAGGCTCCCTCTGTATTTCTATATGCACCGGCCGGCCGGCGTAGGGGGCGCTTATCATCACCGCAGAGATGTACTGGCTGCTGATTTTTCCGGAAAAAGAGGCTCTCCCTCCGTTCAAAGTGCCCCCTGTTATCAAAACCGGGGGATGCCCCTCATGGATGGTGCTTCGTATTCCCGCACCAAGCGCAGAGAGCGCTTTGATCAGCTCCTGGATGGGCCGTTCCCGCATTCTGGCAATACCGTCCAGAATGTAGGTCCCCTTGCCCAGGGTAAGCGCTGCTGCGAGAAAGCGCATTGCAGTGCCGGCGTTGCCGATGAAAAGCGGTTTGTCGGTTCTGTTGAATGTGCCGCCGCCACCGATCACCCTGATTGTACACGTCTCAGGGACCGTTTCCACCGTAACTCCGATTTCGGAAAGCGCTTCAGCCATGTATCGCGTGTCATCGCTGAATAGAGCGTTCTCCAGGATGCTTTCTCCATCAGCGAGTGCCGCGCAAATCAGCGCTCTATTGGTGATGCTTTTGGAGCCTGGTATCCGGACCCGGCAATGGAGCTTTTTTTCGGGCGGGATAATGGTCAGTTTGTCCAGGGTGGTGTTCCTTAAAGTACTGGTTTTATAGGTCGGAGCAACGCTGTACTCCCTCTTCAGTACAAATATAGTCTACCCGCCGGTCATGGTCAGAAGCGGGGAGGGTTATTGCCAGCTGCAGCGTGTAGGCAACAGCAATGCTGGTGCCGGAGAACTCTTTCAGAAACCTGTCATAGAATCCGCCTCCATAACCGAGTCGAGTTCCTTGCGAAGTGAACGCGAGTCCCGGGGTGAGCGCGATGTCCGTCCTGTCGGAGCTGTGGATGCGTGGGGCCTCTTCACCTGGTTGAGGGATCCCGAAGACGGATTCCTGAAAACAAAGCTCCGGATCACGGACCAGATGGAAAATCATCTTGCTGCCGCGGATTGCAGGAAGCGCGACCTTTCTCCCCTCGCGGATCAGTTTACCGAGCAGAGGGTGGATATCTGGTTCCCCTCTGGCTGGATGGAATGCAAAAATCCGTCCGGCCTGCGCACATATCGGCATGAGATTGGCGATGATCGCCCTGTTGCAGGCCGCTCTTGCCTCCAGAGGGATGGCGTTGCGCTTTCTCTGGTAGAGGCTGCGGAGTCTCTCTTTGTTCCTCATTGCAGCTCTGGTTCATCCATCCGGAAGTGGCAGCCTCTGGAACGACGATTGCGCCACGCCGCGCCGGCGATGGCGAACCCGGTTGTTACGGCATTGCGCAGCTCCACTATGGAACGGGTCAATCGGGTATCTCTGTAGAACTCTTCAATATCGCTGGAGAGTCTGCGCAGGGAGCTGAAGGCGCGGCGAAGCCGTTTTCCGGAGCGGATCGGCCCTACATAATTCCACATGGTATTTTTTAACGAGGTCCAGTCTTGAGAGATGAGGGCCGGGTCAAACTCCTCCTGCAACCCTTTATCCTGCCAGCCTGGAATTCCGGGATAAACGCCACCGGAGAGTTCAGACCAGTGTTCACATATATTGCGGGCAGCCCTTCTGCTCCACACCACGCTCTCCAGCAGAGAGGTGGAGGCCAGCCGATTTGCGCCATGGACACCGGTACAGGATACTTCGCCCACAGCATAGAGCCGGGCGAGATTGGTTCTCGAGTCCTCATTGACCCGAACCCCCCCACAGGAGAAGTGGAAAGCAGGAACCACCGGGATCGGCTGGCTGGCTATGTCAATTCCGAAATCCAGTAGCTTCTGGTGAATACCCGGAAATCGGGCCAGGATAGTATCAGAAGGTATCGCCGAAAGATCCAGGAATACATGGGCATCGTCTCTGAGGACCATCTCATCCAGAATCGCCCGGGTGACTACATCCCGAGGAGCCAGCGATTGCATGGGATGGTATTTCTTCATAAATTCTCTGCTATCCCTGGTCACCAGCACCGCACCCTCGCCGCGGACCGCTTCAGAAATAAGGTAGCTGTCCGCATTGGGGTGGAAGAGGGTGGTCGGGTGAAACTGGGTGTATTCCATGTTGATCAGGATCGCACCAGCTCGAATCGCCATCGCGTATCCGTCTCCTGTAGCGATATTCGGATTGGTGGTGTGCCTGTACATCTGTCCCAGGCCGCCTGTGGCCAGAATAGTCGTCCGGGCGAGAAAAGTCTCGACTGTCCGGTTTCTGTTGTCCAGCACATAAGCGCCAAAACACTCCGGTTTTTTATAATGGGCCATCAGATCATCGGAGTGGTGCTCTCGTGTGATCAGGTCTATAGCCATCCTGTCAGTGTAAAAGGTGATCTTCTTGTGTTGCCGGGCAGTACAGACCATCGCTTCCATGATGGAGAGACCGGTCCGATCCTCACTGTGGATGATCCGCCGGATGGTGTGCCCGCCCTCTGCTGTGAGATGCAGTTCCCCGTTTTCCCTGGTAAAGGGGATCTGGCAGCGTTCGATCAACAGTTCCCGGACCGCTTCCGGGCCCTCTTCTGCCATCCGGGCAACAGCTGACTCCAGGCAAAGGCCTGCCCCTGCGTTACAGGTGTCGCTCACCAGTTTTTCCTGACTATCCTCTGGTGAGGTGTAGATGATCCCCCCCTGAGCGTAGCGGCTGTTGCTCTCCTGTGTGTCGCAGGTTTTAGTGATCACCGTCACCTGCCGATCCGCGTCCGCAAGGTAGAGGGCGGCAGTGAGCCCGGCTATGCCGCAGCCGATAATCAGTATTTCGGTTTCTTGCATTATGTTTGCTTTCCCGCGGTTTTCAGGCCGCTCCACTAAGGTATCGTGTATCTCTCAGACTGTCAAGGTACTGACTCTCGGAGCCATTTGTGCTGTAGCGTAAATTTCCTTGATGTACAGATTTTTCTCGATGGATTTTCGGGTAAAAGGGCTGGCTTTTTGGAAAACATATTTTTTTCAGGAGAAAACCGCTCTGAGACGGTTTTATGAAACAGCCTCAACAGACTTCTTCAGTAAAAATTTGTACCCTCTGAGCTTCGACAGGATGGTACGGTGTGCCGCAATGATGCGGCAATGTTCCGGGCTCCCCTCCCTGTCCTGTTTTCAGGTTTCTCCCTGACCCTGTTCTGCCTTTACGAAAGTAGCATCCGCAGAGTGCGTTATTTGCTAAAAAACGTGATTATACCCGAAAGAGAACATGTTTCCAAATTTCATATCTCTGTTTCCGAAACTGTATCCGAAATCAAAACGGAAAATATTTGGATTGAGACTGGGGATGGACAGCCGCAACCCCAATCCGATTGCCGGGTACAGCCTCCCGGGCAACAAGCCGTGCTCATTGACAGTCTGCGGTTCTCTTGTATTGAACCAGGCGGTACCCATATCAAAAAAGACAAGAAAACCGAGCCGGGTGACCTCCAGCCGGATCGAATCAAAGCGGTACTCCACATTGACAAAGAAGCGGCGATTCCCTTCCAGTATATCGTTCGGGTAACCGCGCAGTCCAGTACTGGAACCCATAGTGAAGAGGTTATCCATTTCCAGACTCTCCCCGAGATCCGCTCTAACTCGAAGCGCAAAAAACCCGAGGGGAAGGTTACGAATATAATAGTAAAAAGAAGCGCTGAATAACCCATTCAACTGCCCCCTATCAGAAAACAACTCTGAAGAACCGCTGAGCTGCAGGGAAAGAATATGATTCCCGGCAAAAAATGCTGAATAACGGAGGAACGAGTTGAGTAGATATGAATTCGCATCAGACCACCAGCTCTTTCTGGAAAAACCAACCATTGTCGCAAAATGAAAACCGATAGCATAAGTCTCCAGGCGGCCGAGATAGAAAAAATTCCGTACTCGAATATAATGGCTGGTATCCAGACTATAGCCCAGCTTCAGATAATTCCTCTTCTTATTCTGGGGTAAAACATTGTCCGCGAAACCATCCTCATACAGAGCGGGTATCTCTTCAACCGCTGTATGGCCGGTTCTATCAAGCGTTAAACCTGCACTGAGATAGTGTTTGACATCAAAACCAAAAGAACGGGTAAGCAGACAGCTCAATTCCAGCTTTTTCTTCTGATATTTGTTATCAAATGACCTCTGAAAACCAGCAGGGCCGACTTCAACAGTATCAATGGAACCGCCGGTTATCTTATATTTATGATTACGATCATAATCCAGTTTCAGCTGAAAACCCCAGAGGCGAGCACGGCTGAAAAGTGGATATATGAGGGACAGGCCCATACCTTCTCCAATATGCTCCCCATCCTGATCATAATAAAGAGCAACACCCTCTCGCAGCCGCCATCTGGAACCCAGGAAGAACGGCTCCTTGAAAGACTGCTTCCAGTGGGTGTGGAATTTAGATCTATCAAACGAAAACTCAAGCCCCTGATTACGGCCAAGAAAATTTTTATCCCCTATGGTAAGGTTGAACTCAACATTACCACCCCCGCCTTCAAGTTTTACATTAGTATAAATGCTCCAGATATCCTGGATCTCAATAACTATATCCACCTCATTACGCCCTCTGACAGGACGTATGTGGGTTTTCACGAGATGAAAGCCCAGATACACGGTAAGATTCTTCTCACTTTCCAGAATCAATCGCTGATTTAACCTCTGCCCCTGTTTATAGAGAAGCTCCCTGATGATAACACTCTTTCGTGTCGCAATATGGAGAGCGTTGGCGATGTCTTTGGCGAAACCCTTCTGCCCGGGAAAAAGCTCATTCACCTTCACTCCAATAGTTCTGATACGGGGAGGCCTTTTTTTTACGCTTTTCGCCCTGGCGGCACTGTTCTTCTCAGGGGAGTGGTCAGTCCGGGGAGCCTTCGGCTGTCCCCAAAGCTCCAGAACAATGAGAAAAAATAGAAGCAAAAGTGGCAACAATTTCAACAAAACTCTGACTTCCCCGTGGAGAATTTATCCTGACTGAGATTTTATCTGGCACTCTTACTGATTCATTGATGTGATCTGTCCGACAACGCTAAAATTGCTGCTCCTGAGCAATATTCTTCGATGCAAGAACAGTCCCATCTGGCGCCTTTCCCTGATAGGAGCTATAGATTATATTTGTGGATATACTTTCTGACTATATCAGGTTCTGTTTTCAGCTTCTTTGCGATGTCATATATTGTGAGCCGTTCATTAGCCAGTAGTGCTGCCAGTTGTTTTTTCCCGACATACTTTTTGTTTTTATTTTTCCGTCTGGTCCTTTTTCTGCCGGCTTTCTTTTTGATAGTGATTGTGGTTACCGGGCTGCGCTGTTCAGTTGTGATTATCGGGATGCTCTTCCTCTCTTCTGGTGGCCTCTCTTTTTCGTTATCACTTGGCCGGGCTATATTTTCAGGTTCATTTTCAGCATATCCTTCATCGCTTTTCAATGTATCTTCTCTCTTAGCTGTATTGCTGAAAAGCCTGATCATTGAAAAAATATGCCTCCTGTCTTCAGGCTTGAGATTGAGCATTGTTTTGATGATTTTGATTGTTCTCAGATCGAGATTTAAGAGGTCGATTTCTTCTGAGTGTCTTTGCTGTATCGGCTGGAACAGTTCTTCTACCCGGATCTCAAGGGCTTCCGCTATTTTTGGGATTATGTCCGCTGGTATGCAGGAGGCCCTGAGTTCATAGTGAGACAGCATTCTCTGGGACATGGAAACTTTTTCCGCAAGCTCTTTTTGGGAGAGGCCGGCTGACTTTCTGAGCCGGATGAGCTTCTCTCTAAAAGCAACTGATTCAAGTTTATCAGCATTCTGTTCTTGCATAAGATCATCTTAATATGATTTACATTATATGTATATGATAAAAAATGAGCGGGATCTGTTTTTTTTGATAGGAGTTTTGAAATCAGCTGTTTTTTTAGCTCCTTTGCGGAACATAGCAATATTGTTTACCAGCGATCTGCTGATTGGTTTTATAGATACATTATTATAGTACTATGATCCATAATCGATTTATACTGTACTGCCTTCCGGCAATTTTAAAGCAATGGGAGGAGTTCATGCATCTTGAGATGGCGTGCTCAATCGCGATCAACCTCCACTCCCTGTCAGAAAAACAGCTTTTTCGCAACGGATGTAACTTATGCCTTGACGGACCTCCTCAGCATGGCTATAATCTCCAGTAATATCTGTCGAAATACAGTCGCTCAGGGTGGGTCTCTTCTATAAAATATCAATTTATGCACATACATACACTCTGCGCTGCTTTTCAGCGGCGGGATGGAGCTGTATCAGGGGGCTTTTGATGATTGAAGTACTACAACAGCTGCTTGAGCTCCGCAAACGGGGTGGTTCTGGCGTGCTTGTTACAGTGGCAGCCAAAGAGGGGCATTCTCCGGCCCGGTTGCAGTCTAAAATGCTGCTTGCAGAGGGACAGCAGTGGGGTACTGTAGGCGGTGGCGCGATTGAACTACTGGCCAGGGAGCAGGCTGAAGAGGTGCTGAAGAAAAAGGCGCCGGTGATGCTCCCCTATCGGCTGAGTACGGATATGGAGCCGATCAAAGGGCAGGCTACCGGAATGGTCTGCGGCGGGGTTGTTACTCTTTTTTTTGAGTACATTGGACCTGCGGAGCAGGCCTGTATTTTCGGTGCCGGTCATATCGGACAGGCGCTTTCGAGACTGCTGCTGGATATGGGGTATGAGGTGACTGTTGTGGACAGCAGAGAGGAGCAGCTCGTCCGGCTCGACGGACGCTGCCATATTGTGGGGGGGGAGTGTTCTGCTTATCCCCTGGCGACGGAGATTTCAGAGGGCAGTTATGCGGTGATCTCAACCCACAGTCATGCCCTGGATTATGAGGTGGTTCGTGCCATTGCCCAGGCAAAGTGGCCGCTGGTTTATCTGGGGATGATCGCCTCTCATGTGAAGCGGGACACTATCCTGGGAACACTTCCTGAGCCGCTCAGGGGGTGGATCGATCCGCAATCGCTCTATACCCCATGCGGCCTCAATATCGGAGGAAAGAGCCCCGTGGAGATTGCGCTCTCCGTTGCTGCGGAGATGCAGTCTGTACGCTATGGCCGGGGCGGACAGAAGCACATGCGGGACAGAGAGAAACAGTAGATAGAAATCTGGCATTTCTTCGGGCTGAAGCTGGTGGGCCGGGCATCGACGACAGAGGTAGAGTATGGTTAAAACAATCCGTTTTTATCTTAACAGCCGGCTTGTGGAGACAAACCGGCCGCACGGCTCCATCCTGGTGGATTTTATCCGCGGAGAACAGCGGCACACCGGTACCAAAATCGGCTGCAGAGAGGGGGAATGTGGAGCCTGTACGGTTCTTCTCGGGAAAACACGCTGCGCTGTTTTTTCCTATAAAGCTGTGGCCAGCTGTCTGATGGCGCTCGGGCAGGTTAATGGGGCACATGTGATCACCATCGAGGGGTTGAATCCTCCGGTAGGGCTCAATCCGATCCAGCAGGCTTTTGTGGATTTTGGTGCCACCCAGTGCGGCTTCTGTACACCCGGCTTTATCCTCTCTCTGACAGGTTTTTTCTGCAGCAGCGCGGAGCTCTCTCTGGAGGATGCTTTCGATTCTGTGGACGGCAACATCTGCCGCTGTACAGGGTATGAGTCGATCCGGAAAGCGATCCGTTTTCTTCTGGAGACTGTGGGTCGGGATATCAATACAGGCAAGCCGCGTCTGCAGGAGCTGATGAAAGCGGGTATCCTTCCGGAGAGTTTCAGTGGCACAGAGGAAAAACTCAATGTCCTGCATCCGAAGAGCAGGGAGGAGGCGGAAGAGGAGGCGGTACTGGTGGCCGGTGCCACGGATCTTCTGGTACAGAATCCGGAAAAACTGCTGAGAAGCAAACTTCGTTTTCTCGAACCGCCTGAATACGCTATCAGGGAGGATAAGGGTCGGATCGTGATAGCCGGCACTGTTACTGTTTCGCTGTTGCGGCAGGATCCGGTCATCGGGAAATACCTGACAAAGATCAAGGAGCAGAGCAACCGGATCTCTTCCACATTGATGCGTAACCGCGCTACGATTGCCGGTAATATTGTCAACGCCTCGCCGATCGGGGATCTCTCCGTCATGTTTCTGGCTCTGGATGGGGAGCTCTCGATCCGCAAAGGGGAGGCGGTCCGCACAAAGCCGTTGAGAAAGTTTTTTACCGGATATAAAGAATATGATCTGGCCGGAGGGGAGATCATTGAAGAGATCAGTATCCCGGTACTGGAATCGGATGCGAGATTTGCATTTGATAAGGTGGCGATGCGCCGTTATCTGGATATCGCCAGCTGCAATGCTGCGGTTTTTCTCCGTTATGAGGGGGAAGCAATCCATACGGCAGGGATTGCCGCGGGCGGAGTGGCTGCGTATCCCTTGTTTCTCAAACAAGCTTCCGCTGTGCTTGAAGGGCAGCCGCTCTCCGCGGAGTTGCTTCAGGAAGCTGTGAACACCGCCCTTTCAGAAATCAAGCCGATCGATGATATCCGCGGTACCGCCGGATACAAACGGCTGCTGCTCCGGCAGATCCTCTTCGGACTCTTCCTGGAGATCTTTTCCGATAAAATCAGCTTTGAGGAGCTGATGAGATGAAAAACACAGACACCCGACTGCATGTGCGGGGGGAGTCCCTCTTTGTAGATGATCTGGTCGAACACTCTAACCTGCTTCAGGCGTATGTGTTTACCGCTCCGGTAGCGCATGCAAAGATAACCGGATTTGACCTGACAAAAGCGCAACGGTTTCCCGGAGTGCATACGGTGCTCACCGCGGATGATGTGCCGGGTGACAATCAGATCGGGGGGATCATTCCGGATGAGCCGCTCCTCGGTTCCGGGCAGATCCATTTTGCCGGAGAACCGTTGGCGCTGATTCTGGCTGAAGACCGGGCTTGCGCACGGGCGGCTGCGAAGTTCATTGAGCTGGAGTACGAAGAGTTGCCCGCGATCATGGATCCGCGGGAGGCGTATGCCAGGAATGAGCTGATTGCACCGCCCCGAAGGTTTGAAATCGGGGATGTGGACTGCTTCTGGGATAGATGTGATCACCTTTTTGAAGGCACGGTGGAAACCGGCGGGCAGGAGCACTTCTACATGGAGACCCAGATCGCGATGGCTATCCCCGGGGAGCAGGGGGGGGTGCGTATCCTCAGCGCCACCCAGGCCCCCACTGCTGTGCAGAAGGCCGCTTCCCGGGTGCTGGGGATCGGACTGCACCAGGTGGAGGTGGATGTGCGGCGTATGGGTGGGGCTTTCGGAGGTAAGGAGGATCAGGCGACCGCCTGGGCGGTGCTGGCAGCGCTCGGCGCCATGCACACCGGTCGTCCTGTGAAGCTCAAGCTGTGGCGCAATCAGGATATCGCTATCACAGGTAAGCGACATCCCTACAGTTCTGACTATAAAATCGGGCTGACCAGCGAGGGGAAGATCATTGCCTATGAGTGCACCTATTATCAGAACGCCGGTGCTGTAGCCGACCTCTCCACTTCTGTTCTGGAGCGGACCCTCTTTCACGCCACAAACAGTTATTATGTGCCCAATGTGCGGGTGACAGGGATCAGCTGCCGCACCAATCTCCCTCCTTTCACTGCTTTCCGCGGGTTCGGCGGGCCGCAGGGGATGTTCGTGATGGAGGCGGCGATCCGCAAGGCGGCACGGGCCATGGGTAAGACAGCCCGAGCTATTCAGGCGAAAAACCTCCTGCAGGAAAAAGATGAGTTTTGCTATGGTATGCGGGTGGAGCATTGCAGGGCCCGCCGCTGCTGGGATGAGGCGGGGAATAAGTACAGGGTCGAAGACGTTTTTAAGCGGGTTGCGGAATTCAATTCCGCGAACAGGCGCTATAAAAAAGGTGCTGCCCTGATGCCGGTCTGCTTCGGGATATCTTTCACCACCACCTTCCTCAACCAGGCCGGAGCGCTGGTCCATGTATATCAGGATGGGAGTGTGGCTGTGTCCACAGGCGCGACGGAAATGGGCCAGGGGGTCAATATGAAGATCCGCAAGATTGTGGCCGATGTTTTCGGTATTGACGATGCTCTGGTGCGGATGGAGAGTACCAGTACGGGACGGGTAGCCAACACCTCCCCGACCGCGGCCAGCTCTGGAGCGGACATGAACGGCAAGGCGGCTCAGATCGCAGCGCAGAAGATTCTGCTCAGGCTTAAGGACTCAGCTGCCGGGCAACTCTGTCACAACAACCCTGAGGACATCACGCTGGTTGATGGAGCAGTATTCTGCGAAGGGGAGAAAACTGAAATTTTTTGGAAAACGCTTGTTGCCAGTACTTATCTTTCCCGTGTAGATTTATCAGCACACGGGTATTACAAAGTCCCTGGTCTCACCTTTGACAGGACGCCCGGCATTGAGAAGGGGACGCCCTTCGCTTATCACGTGTTCGGAACGGCTCTGACGGAAGTGACTGTCGACTGTCTCAAGGGGACCTATACTATTGACGCGGTACGCGTTGTCCATGACATCGGGAGGAGTATTGATACTCTGATCGATGAGGGTCAGGTATTCGGTGCTCTCATTCAGGGTATCGGCTGGATGACAGTGGAAAAGCTTGTCTGGTCCAGAAAAGGGCAACCTCTGGTAGATACAGCAAGTAAGTATAAGATCCCGGATTTTAAATCGACCCCTCCTGAGCTGGAGCTCCATTTTCTTAAGAATGCGGATAATCCCTGCGCTGTGGCTGACTCAAAAGCTGTGGGGGAGCCGCCGTTCATGTACGGTATCGGAGCCTATTTCGCCATTATGGATGCTGTGCAGGCTTTTGATCCGCATAAGGAGCTGCCGATGTGCGCTCCAGCGACTCCCGAGTTTGTACTCGGCTGTTTGTATGATCTGAAAAAGTAATCGCTGCCCCCAATCCGGTTCGGAAGTCCGGGCCGGATTTGACTGTTTTTGACCTTTACCAGGATGCAGGGAGTGAGGAAGTATATATGGAAAAAGCAAAACAGATTCTTGAACTTGCGCAGCAGTATTGCGCCTGCACTGCGGAGAATCTTTCCAGACTGGTGAAACTGCCGTCCGAGAGTATGCGGGAGAGGGAAGTGCAGGCTGAGCTCGCCAGACAGATGGAGGAGGCCGGATTTGATGAGGTCCGGACTGATGGACTGGGGAATGTGATCGGCCGGATCGGTAGCGGTTCCAGAGTACTCGCTATAGACGGGCACATGGATACCGTCGGTGTCGGGAATCTGGACAACTGGGACAGTGATCCACTAAGCGGTGAAATCAAAGATGGTTTTGTCCATGGCTGTGGTACTGTTGACCAGAAGGGAGGGCCGGCAGCTGCGGTCACTTCAGGCCGTATAATCAAGGAGCTTGGTCTGGATAAAGCGCTGGATCTCAGCTTCTATCTCACCGGGACTGTGATGGAAGAGGATTGTGATGGGCTCTGCTGGAATTATCTGATCGAAGAAGAAAAGCTTGTGCCCGATTTCGTGATCAGCACAGAGCCGACCAATTTGAATATCTACCGCGGGCATCGTGGCCGGATGGAGATCGCGGTCTCCTTTCGCGGGCTATCCTGCCACGCTTCCGCACCGGAGCGCGGCGATAATGCTATCTATATGGCCTCCAGAGCGTGTCTGGAAATCGAAAAGCTCAACGAACGAATCAAGCATGATGCGTTTCTGGGGAAGGGAACTGTCACTGTTACGGAGTTCAAGTCCGGCAGCCCATCACTCTGTGCTGTTGCAGATTTCGCCCGCCTCCATCTAGACCGCCGCCTCACCTGGGGTGAGAGCAAAGAGTCCGCTGTCGCCGAGGTGGAGAAAGTCGTCAGGGATATGCATGCCAGAGTGGACGTCCTCTACTATGAGGGAGTTTCCTATACCGGTCTCAAATACGGGATGGAGAAGTATTTTCCTCCCTGGAAGCTGCCTGAGGACGCGCCTGCTGTGCAGACCGGGGTGAAGACGTATAAAGAGCTCTTCGGCGTCGATCCCGAAGTGGATAAATGGACATTCTCCACCAATGGAGTGGCGATCAACGGGAAGCACAGGATCCCGACGATCGGATTCGGCCCGGGGGATGAAGCACTCGCGCACGCCCCTAATGAGAAAGTCCCGCTTGAAGATCTGGTTAAGGCTTCTGCATTCTATGCGCTTTACGCCTGCCGTATCATGGACGCATAACAACTGTTTTAATCTGGAGGAAATCATGTCTGACAGAATAGGCAATATCATCAAAGAACTCGCCGCGACTGGTGGAAATATGTTCGGCAAGGACTTCCTGCTCACCTGGGAAAAATCTCAGGATGAGCTGAAACAGATTGTCCTGACCACTGAGGCGCTCAAGGCGATGCATGTTGCCGGAATTTCCAGCAGGGTCTATGACTCAGGGCTGGCGATTTCTCAATTCCGCGACAATTCCACCCGCACCCGTTTTTCCTTTGCTTCTGCCTGCAATCTGCTGGGTCTTGAGGTGCAGGATCTGGATGAGAGCAGATCCCAGATTGCCCACGGAGAGATGGTTCGGGAAACCGCGAATATGATATCCTTCCTTTCCGATGTGATCGGGATTCGGGACGATATGTATCTCGGAGCCGGGAACGCCTATATGCGCGAAGTCGGAGAAGCGCTTGATGAGGGGTTTGAAAATGAGGTGCTCCACCAGCGTCCTTCTATTATCAACCTGCAATGCGATATCGACCACCCGACCCAGACGATGGCGGACCTCTGCTGGCTCAAGGAGCATTTCGGCGGCCTGGATAAGCTTAAAGGCAAGAAGATGGCCATGACCTGGGCGTATTCACCCAGTTACGGGAAACCGCTCTCCGTACCGCAGGGTATCATCGGACTGATGACCCGCTTCGGTATGGATGTAAGCCTCGCTCATCCAGAAGGGTATGCACTGATCTCTGAAGTGATTGAGGTTGCCAGGAAGAACGCGGCAGCTTCCGGCGGTTCCTTCAATCAGGTCGCCTCTATGCAGCTTGCATTCCAGGATGCGGATATTGTCTACCCCAAGAGCTGGGCGCCCTATACGGTGATGCAGCGTCGTACGGATTTGCTGCGTGCCGGTGATCAGGCTGCCCTCAATGCGCTGGAGGAGGAGTGCCTTGCTGGCAACGCTCTGTTCAAGGACTGGGAGTGTACTGAAGAAAAGATGGCGCTCACCAGAGCTGGAGAAGCGCTCTATATGCACTGCCTCCCGGCGGATATCAGCGGTGTCTCCTGTAAGCAGGGTGAGGTCACGGATGCTGTTTTTGAGAAATACCGCATCTCCACCTATAGAGAGGCCGGCTATAAGCCGTTTGTGATCGCAGCGATGATTCTGACGAGCTGCTTTGAAGATGTTGCTGGCCTGCTGGGAAAATTTATGGACCGCAATACAAAACGTATTTTTAGCTGATCAATGCAACCAGTCGGCCCTGCCGGCTGAGAGGGGGAGTATTCTATGGCTGCTGATATGATGTATCCCCGTGATTTGAAATCTCTTCTGAAGTGGATACTCAATGAGGAGAAGAGCGGCACAGTTTTCGGTGTCCACCGGGATCTTTTCTTTCGTCCTGAGGCGAAAGACCCATTTCGTATGGAGCGTTATGGGGGAACTCTGGAAACTCCGCTCGGGGTTGCCGCAGGGCCGCAGACCCAGCTTGCTCATAATCTGGTTACAGCCTGGCTGACCGGCTCCCGTTATCTGGAGTTAAAGACCGTCCAAACACTGGACGAACTGGAGGTCTCCAGGCCGTGTATCGATATGGAGGATGCTGGATACAATTGTGAATGGTCGCAGGAGCTCCGGCTTAAACAGTCGGTTCAGGAATACCTCTCCGCCTGGATACTCCTTCATATTCTTTCTCATAAATTTCAGGTCCCGGGACACGAGCATGGGGCTGGATTTCTTTTCAATATGAGTGTGGGATATAACCTGGAAGGTATCCTCAATGGCAATATGCAGCAGTTTTTCGCTGCCATGAAGGACAGTAGAGCGGAAAAAAACAGACTGCTTGAAGAGATTGTTGATATTTATCCGGCTCTTATGGATTTTGAAATTCCGGATGCGCTTTCGGACAATATCACCCTTTCCACCATGCATGGCTGTCCTCCTGATGAAATTGAGAAGATAGGCTGTTATCTTATCGATGAGAAGGGGCTGAATACAACCATCAAGCTCAACCCGACTCTGCTGGGGTCAGATAGGCTGCGGGAGATCCTCAATACAAAACTCGGCTTTGAAACCAATATCCCGGATGAGGCGTTCGGCCATGATCTCAAATATCCGGATGCGCTCAATCTGATCCGCAATCTACGTTCTCTGGCTGAGGAGAAGGGCGTTGCCTTCGGGATCAAGTTGACCAACACTCTGGAGTGCATCAACCATAGAGATGTGTTTCCGGAAAATGAAAAGATGATGTATATGAGCGGCCGCGCCCTGCATCCGATCTCTGTCAATCTGGCTGCAAAATTGCAGCAGGAGTTCAACGGCGGGCTGGATATCTCCTTTTCCGCAGGGGCGGACTGTTTCAATATCAGTGATCTGATAGCCTCTGGCCTCAAACCGGTGACCGTCAGTTCGGATCTGCTCAAACCGGGTGGATACGGGAGGCTCTCTCAGTATGTGGAGAATCTCCGTTTTTCGTTTGCAGATGCAGGCGCTCATTCTATTGAAGAGTTCATTTTGAAAAAAGCTGGTGGTGGAAATGATTGGAACCAGGCAGCCCTGAAAAATCTGTGTGAATACGCGGAAAGGGTTGTGGATAATGAAGCATACAGCAAACATTATTTTCCGGAGAAATCCGTGAAAACAGGGCGCCCTCTCACTCCTTTTGACTGCGTGAAGGCACCCTGTGTCACGAGCTGTCCGGCAGGTCAGGATGTGCCGGAGTATATGTTCCACACTTCGCAGGGTGACTATGAAAAGGCAATGGATGTGATCCTCAGAACCAACCCTCTCCCTGCTATTACCGGGATGGTCTGCGATCATCCCTGTATGAGCAAATGCACCCGTTTAAATCATGAGATGCCGCTCCGAATTCGCGATATTAAACGGTTTGTTGTGGAGCAGTCCGACGGATCCAGGGACCCGCATCCCCGGCCTGGCAACGGACAGCGGGTGGCGGTTATCGGAGCCGGTCCTTCCGGTCTCTCTGCAGCCTATTTTCTGGCACTGAGCGGCTTTTCCGTTGATGTCTATGAGGCAAAGCCTTTTGCCGGCGGCATGGCTTCGGATGCGATCCCGGGTTTCCGGCTTACGGATGAACAGATTCGGCAGGATATCGCCAGGATCGAGCGCCTCGGCGTGAACCTGCATTTCAATGAAAAAGTGGATAAAGCTCGCTTTGAAGAAATTCGGGAGGAGTTTCGGTTTGTTTTTGTTGGAATTGGAGCACAGGATGATCCGGGGATGGGTATTCCCGGGGAAGAAAACGCCCGGGTCTATGGAGCACTGGAATTCCTTTCCGCAGTCCGGCGCGGCACTACGATTGAGACCGGTAAACGGGTGGCTGTAGTGGGAGGGGGGAATTCCGCTATGGACGCGGCTCGGACCGCTTACAGAATAGCCGGTGCGGATGGGGAGGTGACTCTTCTCTATCGCCGAACGATTCACGAGATGCCCGCTGATAAGGAAGAGCTGGGTGCGGTCATTGAGGAGGGGATAACCATCCTCGAGCTGACCAATCCTGCCTCCATCAGTGAAGAAAACGGTGTTCTGAACATTGTTTGCGACAAAATGAAGCTCGGCGATCCGGATGCCTCAGGCCGCCGCAGACCGGAGAAGAGCGGAGAGACGGTTAACCTCACTTTTGACAGCATTGTGATGGCTATCGGCCAGTCTGTCCATCCGAAACCCGCCTCCCGGGAGGAGTTTCAGGCTGATCCGATCACCTGCGAGACCAGAATGGATGGGGTTTATGCGGGCGGGGACCTGGCCCACGGTGCACTCAATCTAATCACCGGGATAGCGGACGGCCGCAAAGCCGCAGAGGAGATGGTCCGCCGGATTGGCGGAAATCCTGTGGTAGCCCTCCAGGCTGCAGACAAACAGCTCTCAAAAGGAGAGATGCAGCTTAAGTCAGCGCGCAGGAAACAGGGGGTTCTGCCTCCGGAATCTCCGCTGGAAGACCGGCGCAGCTTCGATATGGTGATCGGCTCTCTCACCGCTGAGCAGGCTAAAGAGGAGGCGGCGCGCTGCCTCTACTGCAGTGATGTGTGCAATGTCTGTGTGACGGTCTGCCCCAACAGGGCCAACTTGAGTTACCGCGCTGCAGAGACAAATTTTAAACTTCAAACCCTCACGAATACCGACGGTACAATCGAAAGCGAGGAAACAGGGAATCTTAGAGTCCGGCAGCATCCGCAGGTGTGTAATATTGCCGATTTCTGCAATGAGTGCGGCAACTGCAGAACCTTCTGCCCCACTTCCGGCGCACCGTATCAGGACAAACCCCGTATCTGTCTGAGTGAGGAGGCGTACGCGCCACAGGAAAAGGCATACCGCCTTTTTATCCGCGGTGGCTGTAAGGGGATCCTGTACAAAGAGAATGGGAAAGAACAGGAGTTGCTTCTTAGGGGGGACTGCTTTCATTTTGCCTCTGATGCGGGGACGGTCTCTCTTTCCAGGAAGGATTTTTCCTTTATTTCAGGAGAACTCAGGGACCCCTGCTGTGATCTCACAGCGGCTGCATCCATGGCCGTGTTGCTGCAAGGGCTTGCGGAAACCCACCTCTATCAGGTGATTGATCAAAGAAAGGGGAGTTGTACAAGATGAGCAAATTCAGCTTCAACCCCTGGTATAAAGAGTCTCCGGACTGGAGCGGTGAGGAATTCCGCTTTCTGCAGGCAGACGATATGCTGAAATTTCATAAGGCCCTTCCAGGGTATCAGCCGACCCCGCTGGTCACTCTGCCCGGGTCGGCAAAAAAACTGGGAGTGAAAGAGATTCTGGTTAAGGACGAGTCACATCGTTTCGGGATTAAGGCGTTCAAAGCATTGGGAGCCAGCTACGCTATCTACAGATTTCTGAAAAAGCAGTGGGAGTCAAAGTTCAGCGAGCCTTTTTCTCCTCAGCTTTTTCAGGACAGAAAGGCCATATTCCGCCCTGGAGAGTATACCTTCTGCGCAGCCACGGACGGTAACCACGGCAGGGCGGTTGCCTGGACAGCCGGGAAGCTCGGGCAGAGGGCGGTGATCTATATGCCTGACAACACAGCTCAGGCCAGGATTGACGCAATCACCTCGGAAGGAGCCAGTGTTGAACTCGCAGGCCGCACTTTTGACGACTGTGTTAAGCGCTGTACTGCTGATGCAAAGGCGAATGGCTGGCAGGAGATCGCTGACACCGCGTATCCCGGGTATATGGAGATACCCCGCTCCATCCTGCTCGGCTATTCCACTATCTTCCGGGAGCTGGAGATCTCAATTAATGGGGAGGCGGCGGCGGATGTGGATATCGTTTTCCTTCCAGCCGGTGTCGGCGGTCTGGCTGCTGCCGGAACAAGCTATTATACGTTGAAATACGGGAAAAATCGACCGAAACTGGTTTGCGTGGAGCCTGCAGAAGCAGACTGTTTTCTGGAGTCCGTCCTCAGCGGCGCAGGGGAGCCGGTCTGTACCAGAGGGGATCAACACTCCATCATGGCCGGGCTCAATTGCGGGGTGCCCTCTCTGGTGGCGTGGCCGATTTTGAAGGACGCATGCGATCTTTTTCTGGCTGTGCCTGATGAGTACGTAGCTCCTGCCATGCAGATCTATTATCAGGAAGGGGTGACCTCCGGAGAATCCGGGTGCGCAACTCTGGCAGGACTCCTTGCCGTGTCCGAAGAGCCGGAGCTTGATGAGGCGCGCCGCCGGCTCGGGCTGTCGAGCGTTTCGAGGATTCTGCTCATCAATACAGAAGGCGACACCGATCCTGTCAACTACCGGGAAATTGTCGGGAAGCGGGAATAGGATGGCCCTATACCTGAAAAATGCAAAGTATCTTAACTGGGAGAATTTTTGCATCAAGGAGTGCTCCCTCAAGGTCGAAGAGGGGGAGGACGGTGCCGTAACAGAGACAGCCTCTGTCCCTGAAGGACAGGAGACTATCGATTGCAGTGGTAAATTGGTTACCAAAGCGTTCGCCTGCGGACACCACCATGTCTATTCCGAGCTTGCTCGCGGAATGCCGGCTCCGAAAAAGGTTCCAGCCAATTTTAATGAGATTCTGGAATACGTCTGGTGGACCCTGGATAGATGTCTGGATCATGAGATGATTGAGGCCGGCGCTCTGGCCTGCGCCATTGAATGTGCAAAGAGCGGCGTCTCCTATGTGATTGACCATCACGCTTCTCCCTTTCATATCAAAGGCTCTCTTGATCTGATCGCCAGAGCGTTTGCCAGAGTGGGGGTTTCTCATCTTCTCTGCGTGGAGCTTTCCGACAGGAATGGGGAGGGAGTAGCCCGGGACCATCTGGAGGAGACCCGGGATTATCTGCAATCCGGCAGGGACGGACTGGTCGGGCTGCACGCCTCCTTTACTGTAGGAGACAAACTCCTTGCTGATGCTGTGGCTCTGGCCCGGGAGCTGGACAGCGGGATTCATGTCCATGTGGCGGAAGGCCCGGCTGATCAACCCCACTGTATGGAAACCTATGGAAAGCGGATTGTCCAGCGGTTTGCTGACGCGGGGGTGCTGGATTTTTCCAGAACGCTGATGGTCCATTGTCTCCATCTTGATGAGACAGAGCGGGCCCTGATCAAGGGCTCTCCGGTGTGGGTGGTGCAGAATGCGGAGAGTAACCAGAATAATAACGTTGGGGCTTTTGATGCAACAGGTGTCGGGGAGAAATTGATGCTCGGCACAGATGGGATGCACAGTGATATGCTTCGTTCTGCCAGGGCCGCCTTTCTTGCCAATCAGGTGACAGAAGGGGTCAGTTATCCGGAGATCTACCGCAGGTTTCGGAATGTGACCGGTTATTTACGGGAAAACGGTTTCAAAGGACACGGAGAGAACTCTCTGGTGGTTCTTGATTATTTCACCCCTACAGAAGTGACTTCCGTTAACTTTCCCGGCCATTTCCTCTTTGGTCTGGCTGCGCAGCATGTGGAGACTGTGATCAACAGCGGGAAGGTGATTGTCCGGGACAGGAGAGTGCTCGGTGTAGATGAGGAGCAGGTTTCCCTGCAGGCACGAGCACAGGCCAACAGGCTCTGGAAGGCGATGCAGGCGCGATAAAGCACTGTATCAGATTTCACTTTTTATTTTGAGGAGAAGTATATGGTATCAATAATCGATAAAGTTGTGAATTCGGAAGTCCGTGATCGGGCTGTGGAACGCTGCCGGGAGAAGAACATCATTCTCCCCACCTTTGCTCAGATGAAAAATCCGGAATTGGTCCCGGATGGCATAAAAGGGAGACTCAAGCGACTCGGGCTCCGGGATCTGGACCCTGCAAACCTTTTCCGGATCAGCTGGAAGAATGAACCGAAGACTGAAGGCGGCCTCTACGGGGATGTCAACTATATCGAACTGCCGAAGAGCATTACCGGCGTGGATGCCCGGACTGTTCTTCTTGTTGGGAAATGGTTTCCAACAGGCGCGCATAAGGTAGGAGCTGCCTACGGCTGTCTGGCACCGAGACTGGTGAATGGTGAATTTGATCCTGTGCGTAATAAAGCGGTTTGGCCCTCTACCGGCAACTACTGCCGGGGCGGTGCGTTTGACTCCTATCTCATGGGTTGTACTGCGGTTGCTGTTCTTCCTGAGAAGATGTCCCGGGAGCGGTTTGACTGGCTCAAGGAGATCGGGGCAGAGGTGATCACCACCCCTGGATGTGAAAGCAATGTTAAGGAAATTTACGACAAATGCTGGGAAATCAGGGAGACCCGCAAGGACTGCATTATTTTCAATCAGTTTGAAGAGTTCGGCAATCCAGCATGGCACTACACGGTCACCGGTTCTGCTATTGAGGAACTGTATGAGAAACGGCTTAAAAAAGAGGGCTCTCATCTGGCTGCCTATGTTTCTGCAACAGGGTCAGCAGGCACGATCGCAGCCGGCGATTACCTGCGGACCCTGTTCCCGCATATCAAGGTTGTCGCATCCGAAGCACTTCAATGCCCTACGCTGCTCAATAACGGGTTTGGCGGGCACAGGATCGAAGGGATCGGAGATAAGCATGTGCCGTGGGTGCATAATGTGAGAAATACCGATGTGGTTACAGCGATTGATGATGAGGATTGCATGCGGCTGCTGCGTGTCTTCAATGAAGAAGCGGGGCACGCATTTCTTAAAGAGGAAGGGGTGCCTGCAGAGCTCATCGATCAACTTAAGCTGATCGGGATTTCCGGAATCGGTAATCTGCTCTCTGCTGTTAAGATAGCCAGATATTTTGAGCTGACCGAAGATGATGTGATTGTCTCTCTGGCGACCGATTCTGTGGAGATGTACGGCTCCAGACTCAAGGAGCTTACCGAATCCAGAGGGGCATACAGCAACAGACAGGCTGTCAAAGATTTTGAGAGCTGCATGATCAGTCAGAAGACCGACAATATGAAGGAACTCACGTACAATGGCCGCAAGGCACTGCATAACCTGAAGTACTACACCTGGGTGGAGCAGCAGGCCAGGGAGATTGAAGAACTCAATGCTCTCTGGTATGATCGGCAGTTCTGGCCGGAAGTCTTCAGCTGGCCTGTGGTATGGGATGAGATGATTAAGGAGTTCAATGACCGGGTGGGTTTGTTGAAGTAATACAATCTGGAGGACATTATGCGGCACACACTTATCCGTGGAGGGTTAGTTGTTTCCTCAACAGAGGTGAGATCAGAGGATGTCCTTATAACTGGCAGCAGGATTGGGGCTCTCGGTAAGGGTATTGAAACAGCTGAAGGCGCTGAGATTATCGACGCTTCCGGCTGTTTTGTCATTCCAGGAGGGGTGGACGCACATGTTCATCTTTCCTTGCCGGTCAGCGGTGGACTTGTCTCTGGAGACAGCTGGGAAAGCGGCACCCGGGCTGCGCTGGCAGGCGGGACAACCACTGTGATCGATTTTGTTACTCCTGAGAGGGAAGGGTCCCTGAAGCGGGCACTGAGGGAGCGCCTTGAGGAGGCTGACGAGGCGTGTTGTGATTATTCCCTCCACCTCAGTGTGACCGGGCCAGGGCAGCTGGCAGAGCTTCCTGAACTGCTGCAGGAGTCCGGGTGTGCCGGTGTGAAGGTGTACATGGCTTATAAAGCGACGATTGGCATTGACGACGTTCTGTTGTTGCAGGTGATGGAGGCGGTCGCAGAGAACGGCGGAATTGTGCTCGCTCATTGCGAGGATGGTGATGCTGTCGAGTATCTGCAGGAAAAGCTGTACCAGCAGGGTAAAACCGGCCCATCCTCCCATCCCCGATCACGGCCCTCAATTGTGGAGGAAGAGGCGGTTCACAGAGCTGCGATGTATGCCCGGCTCACCGGAGCAGCCCTCTATGTGGTCCATACCTCCACTACCGGTGGGATGCAGGCCATTGGAGAGGCCAGAGCCCATGGCGTTGAGGTGTATGCTGAGGTCTGTCTGCACCATCTCTTCTTGAATGAATCTTTCTATGATAGAAATGGGTTTAAGGCGGCTAAATATGTGATGAGTCCGCCTCTCAGGCCCATGGACGACGTGGATAGGCTATGGCATTGCCTCACTGAGGGGGATGTAGATGTGCTCAGCAGTGACCACTGCCCGTTTGATTTTGCAGCTGCAAAGCAGATGGGGAAGAACGATTTTCGGAAAATCCCCGGCGGTGTGGCCGGAGTGGAGGACCGGATCCCTGTTTTCTACACAACAGCGATTGGAGAGGAGCGGATCAGCTGGCCGCGGTTTGTGGATCTGGTCAGCGAAAAACCGGCCCGAATTTTCGGACTGTATCCGCGAAAAGGCGTAATTCAGGAGGGGGCGGATGCGGATATTGTGGTCTGGACGCCTGGCGGTAGCCGCGTATGCACTGCCGTGGATAGCCATCAGAATTGTGACTACAGCGTGTATGAAGGCCTGCATCTTGCCGGCAGTGCCCGGTATGTCTTCTCGAGAGGGGATGCTGTTGTTCGTGATGGGAAGTTGCATGCCGCCAGAGGCAGGGGGCGGTTTATTCCACGCAGGTCCTCTGGTCGGTAAACTGCTTTCCTTGAACCAGGATCACGCTTTTGTGTATTTTTACCGGGTGGTTTCCTTCGCAATATCCTACCAGGAGCCTTCCCATGAGCAAATTCACCCCCAATGCGGGCTTTAGCCGCGTTGTCTGGTATAGTGCACCGGATAATTCCACTGTGCTCACGAAAGTCATCGGGACCATTTCTGCAGAAGGGGGGAACGTTGCCACTCTGGAAGTGGTGGAGCGGGATCGGGACATGATTGTCCGGGAATTGATCTTTGACGCCGCTTCCGAGGACCAGGCGGTCGCTATTGTGAAGCGTATCGCAGATATTGAAGGGGTGGAAATCCTCACAGATGAGGACCGTACTTTTCTGGTGCATGAAGGCGGTAAACTCTCTGTGGAGAGGCGGTATCCGCTCAGGGATAAAGCGGATCTTTCCATGGCTTATACACCCGGGGTAGCGCGGGTTTGCCGGGCGGTCCACATGGATCCAGAGCTCGGATTCCGCTACACCTGTAAGAGAAATACTGTAGCTGTGGTTACAGATGGGACTGCGGTACTCGGCCTCGGAGATATTGGTCCTCTGGCCGGACTCCCTGTCATGGAAGGCAAGGCCCTCCTTTTCAAAACTTTCGGAAACGTGGATGCCTTCCCCATCTGTCTGGACACTCAGGATACGGAAGAGATCATAGAAACTGTCAAGCGCATCGCTCCTGGTTTTGGAGGGATCAATCTTGAGGACATCAGTGCTCCCCGCTGTTTTGAGATTGAAAAGCGGCTGGTTGCAGAACTGGATATCCCGGTTTTTCATGATGATCAGCACGGCACCGCCATTGTGACCCTGGCTGCTTTGTATAACGCACTCAAAATTGTTGATAAGAAGATTGAAGATATTCGTGTGGTGATGAATGGTGCTGGCGCCGCCGGGATCAGCTGTAGCTGGCTTCTGCAAAGTGCCGGTGTAAGAGATATCACCCTTTGTGATTCCAGAGGGATTGTTTCCAGAGATCGGACTGATCTCAATAATGCGAAGCGTGGGTTCGCTGTGGAAGAAAGCGGAGGGCTTGCTGAGGCATGTGTCGGACGTGATCTTTTTATCGGCGTCAGTGTTCCAGAGGTTCTGACGGTTGAGATGGTGCAAACTATGGCTGATAAGCCGGTCGTTTTTGCCATGTCCAACCCCATTCCGGAGATTCAACCTGAGCTGATCCAGGACATAGCGGCTGTCGTGGCTACAGGGCGCAGTGATTATCCCAACCAGATCAATAATGTGCTCGCTTTTCCGGGGATTTTTCGCGGTGCGCTGGACTGCAGGGCTACTGCAATCACACCGGCTATGCATCGCGGTGCAGCCAGGGCGATTGCGGACCTGATACCGGAAGATGAGCTGGACCCCTCTTTTATTATTCCGGCAGTGTTTGATGAGCGGGTGGCATCTGCTGTCGCGGAGGCGGTTATGCTCGCTGCCCGTGAAGATGGGGTCAGGCGGAGCTGACCCATGTCTGGAGAGAAACTCGCCAGAATTGATGGGGACTCCGGGCTCCGGGAGAAGTTGCTTCCCTGCTGTCGCCTGAAAGCGGGACAGATCTGGGAAGATCCCCTGTACAGGCACCGTGTAGGCTGCCTGGATGCTGTTGATCCGGACGCTGTTATTGAGCTCTGCGGAAGCCAAAAAGTACGCCTCTCTCTCCATGACCCGCCGTATAATTTTGCCGTTGGCTCTGTACTTTCCGATCAGCTCGGTTCTTGTTCCTCGGAATCCTTCATCCGCTGGTGTTCCGGCTGGATTCGAAGCAGCCTTTCGGTGATGGCGGATAATGCTTCTCTCTATGTCTGGCTGGGCGCGGACCAGAGGCGGGGTTTTCAACCCCTGCCTGAATTCATGATCTTGATGCGAGAGTTCCCGCAACTTATCTCACGAAGCTTCATCACCATGCGTAACCAGCGTGGGTACGGAACCCAGAAGAACTGGATGAGCGTAAGGCAGGAGCTGTTGTACTATACACTCGGAGAACCGGTCTTCAATACAGATGCGGTCTACACGGAAATCCCCAGACTGCTTAAAGGATATTACAAGGAACTCAGGGGGCAGCTGCTGGAAAACAGTGAGCGCGGAAAATCTTCCAATATTCGAGCCGGAAATGTCTGGGTGGATATTCAGCAGGTTTTTTATAGAATGGAAGAAAATGTGCCTGGCTGTTATGCTCAGAAACCGCTCAAAGCCATTGAGCGGATAGTGGCTGCCTCTGCCGGAGATGGACCGGTCCTTGATCTGTTTGCGCATGCCGGAACCACGCTGCTCGCCTCTGAGCGCGCTTCTGTCCCCTGTTTTACAGCCGATATTGATCCGATCTTTGCAGAGATCACCATCCGCAGACTGGAGTGGTTCCGGAAAACCGGGAAGACGGGGTGGCAGAAGGAGAGCCCTTTTCCAGAGCTGGCTGGCCTGAAAATGTAACCTGAAGGATTATTTCTCGGGCAAGGCGGGGAGTATACCGTCTTAAAAGGGTGTTCACGAGGATGATGCTTCCTGGCAGGTGACCCGGTTTCGTCCGTTTTTCTTGGATTGGTAGAGCAGTGTATCCGCCCGTTCGATAAACTGCTCCGGGGAGGCGTCTGTGGAGAGGAGGGTCGCCACGCCGAAAGATGCAGTGATCTTCAGGGTACCTTTGCGGGATTTGAAAACATGCTCCTCTATGGCGACCCGGAGCCGTTCACAGACAATGCAGGCGCTCTCTTCGTCTGTTTCCGGGAGGATGACCGCAAATTCTTCACCACCGTAGCGGGCCGCGATATCGATACTCCGGATCCCCTCGAGAATTATGGAGCTCACCGTTTTGATCACCCGATCCCCGAGCTGATGTCCGTAGGTGTCGTTGACCTTTTTGAAGTGGTCAATATCCAGCATAACCAGAGAAAGGTGTTTATAGTCTTTGGTGCGGCGCATCTCAGAGAGGAGCTGGTTTTTGAAGTAGTGGTTAACAAAAAGGCCGGTCATCTGATCCATGGTTGCCTGCATGTAGAGGAAAGCGTTTTCCATAGCAATGGCTGCGGCTTCGGAGATGAAGTTCATGAAGTCGTACTCGCTGTTCGTGAAATCCTTGCCGGAGAGTTTTTTCCCGAAGACAAGGAAGCCATTCAAGTTCTCTTTTACTTTCAACGGAATAAGCAGTTCCGGGTGGAGCACCTTGAGTGAGCTGCTTATCCGCTTGAACCGGGCTTTGCTGGTAATCTCATTAAAATGGATGGGGCTTTTGGCTTTTTTCAACTCTTTGATCAGCTGGCTGGAGGACTGTATCCGAATTTTGAACTTTTCTTTTTCACAGCCAACACAAGCGCTCAGCGTGTAGGCTGTTATGCTCAAATCTTCGGGAAGAAAAATGGCCACTCCAGATACCAGAATATTGCCCTGACAGGAGAAGAGGATCGCATTAACCATTTGATTCAGATCCAGCGTAGCGTTGATTATTCGTACAAATCTGAGCTGATTTGTCAGATCCAGAACTTTTTTTTCATAATTTTCGAACATTTCATGAGCCAGGTCCACGGTTTGCTGGACTTCGGCGTCAGTGAGGTTTTTTGTCGGTTTTTCCAGCATGGCTGCTCCTGGAATAGAGTCAGTTACCCTTACAAAGGGATCCAATTATCTTGCAATTCATCAGAAGGCCTTGTATCAGGGCTTTCCGGAAAGGCAATCAGCGTTGTTTCCAGTTTCGCTGTGCTATGAATCATCAAACAGATTCATCTGGAGGATATTAAATGTGATCTTTCATAGCCACGTTTTAGAGTCTTCTGATTATACAGTACTCTTATCGGTTGTCAAGGAGGCTCTTGAGAGTGCCATTTGTGCTGTAGTGCAAATTCCCCTGGTTGACAGGTTTTTCTCGATGGATTTTTGGGTAAAAGTGCTGACCTGTTGGAAAAAGCATATTTCTTTGCCGTACAGGGCGCCTCCATATGCCAGAAATACTATCAACATATTTTCGGATATACATATCTTTGCTGTCTGTTATTTTCGTGATTCTGAACTCTGAATTTGATTCAGGTTGCTTGAGCGAGACTCCCTGTTTTATCCTGTTGCATCTGCTTCCCGTTCCAGCAATACGTTACACACAGCACTAATGGCTCTTAAGACATCAGGCGACCAATATACTATTCTTGAATTACCCTCCTCAGACAACGCTCCCTCCTGGTAGCAACCTTAGATACTTAAAAAATGTATAGTGTTTGTTCTCCGATCAGGGATCAACTATCTTTAGAGAAAGGAGCACTATCATGTTCGAGTTCAATACGCACCGCAGGCAGCAACCCAATGCGGTAAAGATGCTGATCATCGCCAATGTTGTAGCTTTTATAATGGACAACCTTTTCCTGCAGCCCTCCATGGGAGTCCGAAAAACTCTGCTAACGTTTGGCTTTATCCCCAGACTGGCCTTTGAAGGCGGCTACTACTGGCAGGTGGTTACCCACATGTTCATGCATGGCGGTTTCATGCACATCTTCTTCAACATGTTCGTATTTTTCATGTTCGGTCCACATCTGGAACGCAATATGGGGATGAAACGGTTCCTTCTTTTCTATTTTCTTTGCGGATTTTCGGCCATGGGGTTGCAGTCTCTGACTCAGTACGACAGCTACGTACCGATGGTGGGCGCCTCCGGTGCAATCATGGGGGTAGTCGCCGGATTCGGCTATTTCTTCCCGCAGTCCACCCTGCTGGTGTTCGGAGTGATCCCGGTGAAAGCGTGGAAACTGGTGGTTTTTTATGCGGTCTTCGAACTCTTCCAGATGATCGGTAATCCCAACAGTATGATCGCCAATGCAGCCCACTTTGGCGGTCTGGTGATGGGGCTGCTCTTTCTCCAGCTGGTTTATAAAAAATACCCTATCTTCGGCGGACAGCGGCAACCCTCCCCTGGACCGAAACAGGAGACCCGGCAGCGTGCCAAAGCGGGTGAAAAAGATCCCTGGGGAACAGTGATCAATCTCACTCGCGATGACGACGGGACGTGGAAATGAACTGCTCTCGCGCGCCGTATGTATCTCCGATCTGGTTATGGTCCACCAGGAGGCATTCGCGGCTCCTCTCATCATGGAAGCTGTACGAGAAGCGGCCTCTTATTCTTTTTTTCTTGAAAAAAACATAGGTAAGGCCATCAGCAGAAAACTGAGCACAAACAGTCCGGTAAAAATCAATCCCGTGGAAAGCTCCAGCTTCTTGCGGTTGAAATAAAGATAGAGAAACCCGTAGCCCCCCCCCAGACCCAGCACCAGCAGAATCAACCCCCTGGCTGCGGACATGGAATTTCGAGACCGGCCCCGGATCTTCGGCAGCTGATCCATAAAGGTGGCTACCGCTTTTTCCTGCTGCCCTCTGGAGTAATTTATCTCCGGATGATGGGTGATGTAGTACCGAAACGCTTCCTCCATCACTTTCTTATAGGTACCGGATTGGTAGAGGGCGACCGCCCTTTTTGCGGATTCGACCAGGGAATCCATATGCTGCTGCTGCGTCTGGCTCATTGCTGAGATATCGAATTCCGGCATCTTCTTCATCTTTTGAGTATAGCTATGCTACAATGTGGAAGACAAGAAAAGTAACCTGATGCAGCAAACCAGAATAAAGAGCCGTTAGCGGTCCAGTGTACCGGATTGCCTCAAGCCCGGAACCATACTGGCCTGAATATTGTTTGCCTCAACCTTTTTCTTCTGTGAAGAGAGCTGTTTTCGTGGTTTCCGATCTCTCTTGCTCCTTATAGCGCGCTGGTGTAGTATCTTATTGAGAGAACAAGATACAGGAGCTACGTGATGGAAAACATTCAGGAAGTACTGGATTTTGCGATCAAGCGTGAAATTGAGGCGCTGGAGTTTTATGCGCAGCTTGCTGATCTTGTGGATAATCCGGAGATGAAGAAAACGTTTCTCCAGTTTTCTGCGGAGGAGGCGGGGCATAGAGTCAAGTTAGAAGCGGTCAAGGCCGGCAAGCTCCACCTGAATCCGAAGAACCGTATTCAGACTCTTGCTATCGTTGAGAATCTGGTTATCAGGGAGAAGACCGATCCGGGAAACATGTCTTATCAGGATGCATTGATTCTGGCAATGGACCGGGAGAGGAGCTCCTTCAAGATGTACTCTGACCTTGCGGAGATTGTAGAGGAGCAGGAAGTGAAAGATATTTTTTTAGCATTAGCGCAGGAAGAGGCCAAGCATAAGCTCCGTTTTGAAATTGAGTATGACGATATAATTCTCCAGGACAATTAAAATTGTGTTTGCAATAAAGCTTTCCCGGGGCAGGTGCTATCGGCTCCTGCGAGGTCACCCCTGGGTTTATTCGAGGGAAACCGAGACAGAGTCGCCCTATGAGGCCAACGGCAAAGCTGTCCTCTGTATGGGCAATCGCGGACGTATGCTCGATACCGGTTTGTACAATTAGTTGATTATATTTATTTTTTCAATCAGAAATCAGAGATTTTTTCTGAAAGATCGGAAGAAGAAAAAGATATAATGTATACAGAATGTTCTTTGTATTTCTTTTAAATTATAGATATATATGTTATTGATTATATATCTCTGGAAAACAGAGCGTGCGGAGGATAGATATGGAGAAACATGATCTTATTGTAATTGGTATGGGCCCGGGCGGGATGGCTGTCTCAGCCATGGGTTCAGCAATGGGTCTGGATGTACTGGCTGTCGAAAGCCATAAGGTCGGGGGAGAGTGTCTTAATTACGGCTGTATCCCCAGTAAAGCGCTTCTAAAAGCAAGTGAAGCGGCCAGCATAGCGGTTAATCTTAAGAAATACGGGATCAAGTTTGCTGGCAAACCGGCTGTGGGTGATCCGCTGCAGATTGTGCGGGACAAGGTCAACCAGATCGCCGGTCCCAGGACGATGAAGATGTTCGACAAGGTGAAGATGGTCCTGGGTAAGGGTAAGGCGCGCTTTGTGGATGCGAAAACGGTCGAGGTTGGCGGTAAGAACTATACGGCTAGAAAAATTTTTATTGCCACAGGAACAGAGCCGTTTATCCCGCCGATTCCTGGATTGGCTGACGTGCCCCACCTGACCAATGTGAATATCTTTGCGCAGAAGGATATCCCAAAATCATTGATGGTGATTGGCGGAGGTGGGATCGGCTGCGAGATGGCACAGGCATTTTCAAGGCTTGGTTCCAAAGTAACTCTGGCGCAGATGGATCCTTACCTTCTTCCATACGGGGATGATGAAGCGGGCCATGAGCTGGAGGCTGCTTTTGAAAAAGAGGGGATCAAGGTGTACAACCGCACCCGGATCGAAAAAGTTGAGGAAAAGCGTGGCAAGATCATCACCCACACGGATCGGGGTACTTTCCGTACGGATAAGATCCTGATCGCCACCGGTCGCAAACCGGTTCTGGAGCCGCTGGAACTGGACAAGGCGGGTATAAAATATGGTCCTGAAGGGATCAAGGTGAACGAAAAGATGCAGACCAACGTGAAGCACATTTATGCTGTCGGGGACTGCAACGGAACTGTTCTTCTCTCCCATGCGGCAATGCATCAGGGGATGCTGGCTTTGATGAACGCCATGATGCCCATTAAGAAGTTCAAGCGTAATAAATATATCGTGCCGTGGTCCGTGTTCACTAAACCGGAGATAGCCAGGGCCGGGTTGAGTGAAATTGAGGCTACAGCTAAAGGAATCAAATATACCGTGATCAAGGAAAAATACGAGGATTACGGGCGGACCATCGCGGACGGGGAACCGGAAGGATTTGTCAAGGTGCTGACCAATGGCCGGGGTAAAATTTTCGGGGTCACCATTGTCGGGGAGGCTGCCAGCGAGATGATCCATGAGTGGGTCCTGGCGATGCAGAAGGGGATCGGTTTGTTTGATATCATGATGATGCAGCATTCCTTCCCCACCATTTCGCTCCTCAACAAGCGCATAGCCGAGCGCTGGATGATGGATAAGATGGGGTCCAGATTCATCCAGATGATGGCGAAACTGATGTTTTGACAAAGTGGAGAGTGTATGAAGTATTTATTCGAGGGGCTGAAGGCGTTCAAAGAAGAGGAGTATGAACAGCATAAAGGGCTGTTTCAGAAACTGGAGAAGCATCAGAATCCACACACACTATTCATCACCTGTTCGGATTCTCGGGTAGTGCCCACGATGCTGACCAGGAGTCTGCCCGGGGACCTGTTTATCCTCCGGAATGTGGCCAATGTAGTCCCTCCCTGCGTGACCACAAACGGCTATCCGGCTGCAGGATCTGTGGTGGAGTACGCCACTTCCGTACTGAAAGTGCAGAACATCATTGTCTGCGGCCACTCCCATTGTGGCGGTTGTAAGGTGGTCTATGCTTCTGAAGAGGCATTTGCAGAGGCACCCCATACACAACAGTGGATTGAGTTATTGAAGCCGGTCAAAGAAGCGGTCGCAGAACACGATCCGGGAGCGGACGAGGAGACCCGCCGTTGGTTGACCGAGACTTTCAATGTGGTGCAACAGCTGAAAAACCTGCGCACCTACCCGGCTGTTAAAGTGCGGGAGGAGGCCGGGGAACTGACTCTTGCCGGCTGGTACTACATAATCAATACCGGTGAGGTATTTGCTTTTGATGAGGAGGGGAGCAAGTTTCATCAGATTGAGGAGCCGAAGTAGTCGGGAGTTCGATTCTGTTTCGATTCACACGAGCTGCCTTCATCCATCTGGTTTTTCGTCTGTTTTGTAGAGAGGAGAAAGACCGTGATATGGAAGAAGACAGTACCGATTATGTGATTTTCCGTATTTATGAGGAACTCAGTGATCTCCTCCCGGAAAGATTGCGCAAACGCACCTTCCGGTTGCCATTACCCGGGCGACGGAGTGTGAAAGACGCGATCGAATCCCTGAACATTCCCCACACAGAAGTGGACCTTATCCTGATCAACGGGGTCTCCGTCAATTTTAATGCGATCCTCAACCCGGGAGACCGCATCAGCGTCTATCCTCTCTTTGAATCGCTGGATATCTCGAATATCCAGAAACTCCGCCCCCTTCCGTTGCGGATACCAAAATTCATCTGCGATGTGCATCTGGGCGGACTTGCCGCAAAACTCCGCCTCCTCGGATTTGACACCCTATACCGCAACGACTATTCTGATCCAGCGATCATTGACATACAGGAACAGGAACAGCGTGCTATCCTCACCTGTGACCGCAATCTGCTTAAACCCAATCGGGTGATACGCGGATATCTGGTCCGCAGCCGTGAAGTACAAAAACAGATCAGAGAAGTGATCCGCCGTTTCGACCTGCGGGACAACTTGCGTCCATTTTCCCGCTGTCCGGCGTGTAATGGAAACCTTATTGCAATCTCATCGGAGGAGGCGGGAAGAATAGCCCCCGCAGGCACCGCAGAATGGATGCGCCGGTTCCAGAAATGTTCTGCTTGTGGCAAACTCTACTGGCCCGGGAGCCATCATAGCAAGATCGTCAAGTGGATAAAGTCCCTCTGATATAATCTGAGACGATCTGGCATTCAATCCCGGCAACTGAAAAGCGAGCGTTCTCCTCTCTTTTTCAATAAGGCTCCTGATATCTCCAACAGCAGATGGCTGAATATTGCGTATTTTGCAGCTTATGCACTTACGCTATTCCCCGATTTTTGTGGAAATCCTCAATGCTCCTGGTACGCAACCCGCTGCCCGCGACAACCTCTGCTCAGGCAATAGCCATTGCACGCCCTGTATAATGCAGGAGAAGTTGACGGGCCAGCTCAGAGCGTCGCGGTATTCTCCTGAAACTGTAACTGAGCTTCCCGGCTTTCCTGAATCGGCCGATCATCTGCCATATGTTGTCCGACTCCCCATCAGCTCCACCTGGATAAGAAGCACAGAACAGATCGGTCCATTCGCTGTTTACCGGCTATTCCGGTGCCTGCACAATGCTGTGCGATTAACCTTACCCGATTCTGTTAACTCCCGGAAGTATACTCAAGCGGCAGGATGAATAACGGCTTTTTGTTCTCATCGAGTAGTCCGGGGAGTGATACGGAAAGTTTCCGGAAAGTATCAACAATGCCGTAATCAATATGGAAATAAAGTCGCCCGTTCCGCTGCAGTTTGATCTTCACTTTGCCCGATTTTTTCTTATCAGTGCTGAGGCCGGGGGAAAACCCATTCACAGGTTTATACACTTTGCCTCCTGCGCTGACCTGTAGGCCGTTTAGATGAATAGACAATCCATTTGAACGGTTGATGATTTTTAAAAAAATGAATAACCGTTTTCCTGTCAGATAGGGGACCATTTTGAAAATCATCTGCCTCACCATAAGCTCTTCCCCGGAAATGATCATGGAAGCCGGAATTGTATGGTTTCCATCATGCCTTTTTTTTTTCGGAAGCCGGCTATAATACTTCAGATGCTTTTTACGGAATGCTTTTTTATCCATTCTCAAAGAGAACAGCTTCGGAGATTTTCCATATTTCTTTTTGTAAATGGAGTATTTTGCCTTTTTCAGTGTAAACCGAATCTTTTTTGAGAATACTACCCTTCCATTCATATCAGTGATAAATGCCGGATTGAATGTATACTTCCTCGATAAATCGCCTTTGAACCGGATACGTTGAAACAATTGTGGATTATTGACCGGTTTGTACTCCAGGGTAAAGGAACGGTTTTCTGAAGGGCTCACAGTGAAATTCTTTACTTTCGTGTTGACCGGAATATTGATATATCCGCTGTCGCTCCGTAGCTGAGCACGGAACGCGGCAGCCGTGACAACCTGTTTGGAATCATTTTTTATTATGGCCTTCAGGATCAGAATACCGCTTTTCGGGTCCGCGGTAAGAGAGCTGGTTAAAGAAATCCCATTCTTTCTGATAGTATTCCGGTCTGCAGCAAATTCCAACCCTGCACCTTTGTCGGCACAGCCGTGCAGTATGGTAACCACTACAATCAGTGTCGAGATAAGTTTCCGAGTAACCCTCATACCTGTAACCTCTGTATACATAAAAAAGCTGCTTGCAGTATATCTGCAGGCAGCTTTATTTCAATACTTTTCTTCGTGTCTGGTCTAAAGACCGTCGGGTGCGTATACTGCGTATCCTCTCGGCGGGGCCCAGACTTCTACAAATCCGGTGCTGTTACACCATTTGGAAGCAGGCTGATCATTCTCTCCCTTCTTCGGTGAATACCAGGCATAGCATTTAAGAGATTTATTCTTCAGGTAATCGTTGCCGGTCTGTACCCAATGTCCCTTCCACTGAGTCGGATGGTCGTTCAGGACCACGATATACCCGGGAGAACTGGAGGAAGAGCCGTAGCTGCCGTAAATCAGACAATCGCCATCATCGCTCTTCAGGTACTGTATGCTGGGGCCGCCGCCCGCCAGTTTCTCACGGACCCAGACAAGCTGTTTGATCCCATTGCCCCACTTGCCGCCGAGACTGGCCAGTCCATAGTTGAAGTAATCTTTCCAGAAAATACAGGGATATCCTTTAAAGGTAAGGATGAAAGCATAAGCAAGCATCTTGTCTGTGTAGATTTCGTCTGTATCGTGGTTACCGACAAAGGTGACCGCTTTCCAGTGGTTCTTGTTGACATAGGTTTTTGAGGCATCAAGCAGGTTGGGCAGATAGCCGCCGCCACCTGTATTGTTACATATGTCTTTGAGTTGATAATAGGTAGCAAAGTCAAAAACAGAGGCTTCAGAAGCGTTGGCCCACCAATCGAGAGTATTAACATTTGCATCCCAATACTCCCCGATTGCGTAACGGGTTGTTTTCATATTTTTTACAACCCAGGGGTGGATACCCTTCACGTAATCAAAACGCCAGCTGTCGAATCCGGCATTAGAGCTGTCTGTCAACCAGTCCATCCAACCGCGCATATCATTATGGGCGCTGCCTGCTACGTAACAGACATCAGGAAAGCCGCCAAAAACATCGGAGTCACCACCACAATGGTTATTGGGATGAAAAGAATCCCAGTGCCAGCCGGCTTTGCCGCTTTGCACTCCGCTGAAATCGGTCCAGGTATTGCCGCCTGTTTTCGGATTATGCTCACTTGCCGCACCAGAGCGGTGGTTGAGTACGATATCAGCCATGCAGGAGATCCCATAGGATTTAAATTGGGCGATCGCTGCTTTCAGCTCGGCCTGAGAGCCGAATCGGGTTTCGGTTGTCCCGTGCTGATTGTATTGCCCGAGATCGTAATAATCATAGGGATCATATCCCATGGAATAGCCGCCACCTGCGCTTTTGGAAACCGGGGGGAACCAGATGCGGTTGATCCCTTTACCGCCGGCCATATACCGGAGCCCATAGGCCTCATTCTTCATAGTGTTCCACCAGTTACCACCAGCGGGAACATCCCAATAAAAACCCTGCATCATAACACCTGCAAAAAGAGAAGATGTAAGCAGAACCAGGAGTAACAGTGAGTAAAAGCCTCTGTTGCGCATCTTGTACCTCCGTGCATTTTGATTAGCTATTTGCTATAATAGCAAGTTGCATGCCGGAAAATCATTATTCTGGAGCAGATAAAGCTATCTTTATATTTTATTCTATAGCAACAGGATATAAAAGGAAAAAATGCATTAACAGGATCTTAAACCGGGGTAAAAGTTCTGGATAAGTTTTTGCGCATATTTTTTATGCATATAAAATCAGTTTTTGCATAAAAATAGTGCAGAATATCATCCTCTATGAAAACTATCCCTCAGTTTCAAATAAACAACCGCAACAGCCGCCACAATGATTCCTGCGCAAAGGGTGAGAAAAAGGAGCCTGAGAAGTAGCAACGCAATGACCAGGATTATAAAAGCAGCAATAGTACTCTTGATAAGATCCATTCTCACCCTCCCGTAGAGGATGGGTTTGCTTAATTCTTATTCAGCAAAACGCTGTCAGGGACCACCGCTCCCCGGAGAAATCATCAGCTCAGAGCAAATAGCTGTTTTTCATGTTCAGCAAGATGCGCTCCAGCTATACGGAATTTTCTCTGCACAATGTCAAATGCACTGTCGGCTACATATTATACCACTTTTTCATCGTTAGCTGGAAACATAATTTTGCAATATATACGGGATAAAATGAAATGCAAGATCAGCTAGATTGCTCTATTTTTTGTGGGTAAATTGCCCACAAAAACCATAAATGCTGTATACTTATTGCAGAAGAGAGGAATGGGGCACATATCCGGCTCTTCTGAGTAGCAGAATGACATCTTTCTCAGGTGGCAGACTACAATTCCAGGAGGCCTTAATTGATGGTACAGACAAAAACTCGAACCGTCCCGAACACTATCCGGGAAATAGTCAGACCTGTACAGCATGCAGGTTTTGCAGCCAGAGCTTTGCTCTGCAAAGAAGAGGGTAGCCCTGCTGATTGCTGTCTGGCGGTCATTGCACCGGGCAGCGGTGGTCCGTCTCCTTCCCACACCCACAGCCATGATCACATCTTTTTTGTTCTGGAAGGGGTCGCCAGAATTGAAATCGACACAGAAGTTTTCACAGTCACCGCAAATCAGGCGATTCATGTGCCGGGCTTAAGCCTTCACTCCCTCTGGAACAGAGGAGAGGAAGAACTCCGTCTCCTGAGCATGAATATTTAGTGGCGAAGTAAATACTTCAGTCAGTGGAGAGCGACTGTTTTCTCCCGGCCTGAGTGTACGGCTGGCCTCAATTGCATGGATCTCCCCGGGAAGAATTTATGGGGCATAAATGCAACATTTTCTAATGCCGACCCGGTTACTGCAGCAGTTCCGGGAGCTTTTCTACAAAAATTTTGATCTCATCCCGAACTTTGCGGTAGACGGCCAGTTTCTCTTCTTCGTCTTTAATCGCTTTGGCCAGCCTGGGTGGATCGTCAAAGCCGTGATGCACCACTTTTGTCTTCCCCGGAAAAACAGGACAATTCTCATCCGCGTGCCCGCAGACAGTAACAACATAATCGAAAACAGTATCCTTATACTGCAGCACATTGTCTGAACTGTGACCACTGATATCCACTCCGACTTCAGCCATCACTTTTACCGCGTAAGGATTCAGTCCATGTGTCTCGATGCCGGCAGAATAGGACTCTATGGAATCCGCCTTGAGCGCCTTTGCCCATCCATCCGCTATCTGACTGCGACAGGAATTCCCTGTACACAAAAACAGGATCTTTTTTTTCCCGCTCATTCCATCACTCCTGCAGATAACAATTTTTGTTTCCACCTGAAGCAAATTCGTACGGTTTGTAACCGCTGTCCGGATAAAACAGCGTGAAAGCGCAATCCCCTTCAAAACTCCTGTTGCTGTATATCCTTTCCATCATTCAAGAATAAAATGCATAATTTTCCTGTCAGCTGCAATAAAAAAACAGAAAATGTGTCATATTTATTGAGACGAAACATCAGGGAGAAGGAAATTATGAATAAAGAAGAATTCCGGGTCAACGGAGAAGAACTTGTTGGAAAAATAAAAGCTCTTGTTAAAGAGGGCAATATTCGCAAAATAGCGATAAAGAATTCTGAGGGCAAACAACTGCTGGAAATCCCTCTCACCTTCGGGGTTGTTGGCGTACTGCTGGCACCTGTCCTTGCCGCTATCGGGGCACTGGCTGCGCTGGTTACAAAATGCACCATTGTGGTCTACAAAGAAGAAGATGGGGATCCTCCTGCCAGACAGGAGTAACCAGCAGCTTCATATAATAAGCGTACAGCAACGCCGACACAGAGAGTTCGATGATGGAAAAATTGAAAATGTACAGTCCTGACTTTACTGATGGTCGCCTCCACTCCGATTGGCTCTTTATGATGTATTCCCGCCTCAAACTGGCGAAGGAACTGCTGAAGGATGATGGGGTTATTTTTATCAGTATTGATGATGGAGAACAGGCAAATCTCAAAAGAATGTGTGATGAGATTTTCGGCGAAGACAATTTTTTGGGAAGCATCATCAGAAAACAAAATGGAAAAATCAGTATTTGCCCGGTTCAGAACCAGGCCGGGAGATTTCATCTCCGAAGCAACACGCCTGATTCAGGAGCAGAGCGCAACGGTTATCATCGAGCAGCTGAGCCTTATTAAAGAGCAATCCACATTCATAAGTGAACCGGCAACCGGCCCCTCTCAATATAACCGGAATGCCAGGGGAATCAGCACGGTCACAGCGATCGGCTCTTTGTCCTTTAACGCTGGTCGGAAGCGGACCATTGTGATCTTTCGCAAAACCTCTTCGTCAAATCCCCAGCCAGCTTTTCGAACAATCTTTGCCCGGTGCACTTCTCCCTCTATGCCGATATCCAGCTCCACCACCACAGTCGCCTGCACATTCATCCGCCTGGCCTGTTCCGGATAGTTCATGATAGACTCGATGCGGACCAACGGCCTGGGCTGCACATCTGCCTGGAAAAACGGAAGGAAATCCTCCCGGGTGGAAGTAGAGCTGCTTTTCTGTATTTTTTCCCCGGGTTTATCCCTCTTGCTGATTTCAATTTTTCTGTCGTCAATCTTCAGCTTTTCGGTTTTCGCCACCTGTACGGGAATTGCGATATTGAATTCTGTTAGATGGACCACCGGAGGCGGAGGGGTAAGATTCGCCTGGCCGATAATCACAGTCGGCCAGAGAAAGAGCAGCCCGAGATGCAACAGTCCGATCACAACTATCGAGGCAATCATCCGGTGCTGCTCTACCCTGAGGAAGAGCTCTCTTGCTGTCTGCCCCGGCTTCTCTCTCCAGCTAGCCATTTTCTGCTACCCGTCTCGCCACAAACACCACCCGTACCGCCCCGGATTGGGTGAGCGTCTTCAGCACCCTTTCCACGCTGCGGAAAGGGCAATCCCGGTCTCCGTGAAGAAAAATCACACTGTCTGGAATAAGCGCCACCCGCTGTTGCAAATATACTCCCGCCTCTTCCAGACCAAAGACCCTGCGCCGGATTTTTAATACCCCATCCCGATGCAACCAGAGATCCAACCGCTGCTCGCCCTCGACGACTTCAACCCCCGGAAGCTCAGGGATCCGAATCTTTGCAGGATTCTCACTCTTCATGGCACTGGTTACTATAAAGAATATCAGCAGCAAAAAGGCGATATCAGCCATGGATGCAAGGGGGATCATCGGCCTGAGTTTCTTGCGTCGTTTCAGATGCATTAATCCACCCCTCTGATAGCGAACCCGGGAAAACCGGAACCACGGATCCGGCTAACCACACGGGAAAACCTGTAGTACAGACAGCCACGCTGCACCCTAAAAAGCAGCGCACTGACACCTCCCCGCTGCTTCCGGGCAGCCAGCACAACGGGAAGCTTATTCTCCCCTACTTTCTTCCCATCTACAAGCAGCTCTCCGTTTTCTTTCAAGTCCACAATAATCACCGCATGCCGCTGAATCGTCTTTGGCGTACTCTTCTTAGCCGGCAGATCAAACCGCAGCCCTCTGGAACTGTTGACCATAGAAGCAACCATGAAGAAGATGATCAGCAGGAAAGCGATATCCGCCAGCGAGGAGGCTGGCACTTTGATATCGTTTCTTTCTTTTTTTCGAAGCCGCATCAGCCCTCTCCGATCCCCCCCTTTTTTTCTTCCAGAATCATGGTATTCACCACTGTAGAAGAGGCTTTTTCCACCTCTGTGGCGAATGTATCGATCTTATGCACAAAGACATTGTGAAAGGCAAAAGCCGGAATCGCTACAATCAAACCCACAGCTGTGGTAACCAGCGCCTCAAAGATCCCTACAGACACCAGCCTGGCACTGACCGTAGCCGCGCCTGCAATCTTCTTGAAGGCAATGATCATGCCTGTAACAGTACCAAGGAACCCGAGCAGTGGGGCCAGATTGGCGACTGCAGCAAGAATCGAAAGCCCGCGCTCCAGCAGACCGATTTCCACACCGCCGCTGGCCCCCATCCCTTTCTCCACCCGCTCGATTCCAGCCTCATGAAGGCGAAGACCATCACAGAGGATACGGGAACCTATGGTATTCTGTGTTTCACAATAGGATAGTGCAGATGCCAGGCCTTTGAATTTTATTTTTCCGGCCACCTCATCCGCCAGTTCAGTGATGTTAAGCTTCTGTCTGGAGAAATACCAGAATCGCTCCAGCACGATCCCCATCCCCACAATAGAGAGGATTAACAGCGGGTACATCAACACTCCACCCATCTTGAAATACTTGCGGATAAAGCTTATCTTTTTTTTAACCGTTTTCTTCGCCTTAGCCGCTACATTGGTTGCCGTACTGTTCATGGAGGCTGTAGGGGTCTGCAGTGTCCCTCTGCTCGTATTAATTCCAGTTTTTGCTGTACTGATTGACTTCGCCTCACTCTTCTGCAGTGAGACTGCTGTTATAATTAGAAGGGACAGCATCAGAAGCAGATAGAAAATCTTTGCATCTTTCATTCCTGTAATCCTCTCTACTATTCAAAATTCTGCCCGTATTCCGAAGATGGCAAACAATGGAAGCTCCTTTTGCTCATCACGTTTTGAATAGTCATCATTGTATGAATAGCCTGAATATAACAACTGACACCTTCCTGAACATGACACTCTTGCCGATATCCTGCCCAAAACCAATCACATAATGCTCTGCATGAACGAATTGGAACCGCTGAGTCTAAACCAGCTGGAGCAGACAGAGATAATGATAGGGAGTAAGCTGGATTTTTTCGTCAGCAGAAAATCCGGTTTCTGAAGCCATATGCAGTACTTTTAAGGCGCTCAGCCTCTCTTCCTGCGGTGGACCGCCGGGCGAAGGTACAGTATCCCACTCTACAATAGCGACCCGGCCTCCCTCTTTGAGCAGCCGTCGCACTTCCCGAAGCCAGCGGAGTCCATCAGGCATCTCGTAAAAAACAAAAGCGAGCAGAACAGCATCTGCAATTGCTGCTTCAAGCGGCACCCGGTCAATATCTGTGAGCAGGCACTCAATTTCTCCGGGCTCACCTTTAGCCCTCTCCTTCAGAGCTCCAAGCATTTCATCGGAAATATCTGCCGCAATGACGCGTCCGTACGGAATAAGTTCCGCAGCAGCGGGAATAGAAAAATACCCGGTTCCCGCACCAATATCCAGCAGTGTCTCTCCTGGATGTAGATTGAGATGCTTGAGCACCAGACCTGGCGGCAGTTGTTTCTGTCGATCCTGGCTATGCAACCGGTCTTTATCTGGAGGGTCGAATACTGTTGCCATCAGAATCTCCTTTACACATTTCAATCCGCTTTTTGCAACAGTATGATGTTCCGTGATTTCGGATGCACTTTTCTCTTCAATATTAAACACATCGCCTCAATGGCGACCTGCCACTTTGACTCCTGGCTCCAGCGGCTCAGTTTTATCTGAGTCATTTCTTAACCCCGGAATGCTTGTGTCACCACAGCATATTGCCTGATTTTTTGGGGTCAAGCTCAGAATATCAGGATAGACTTCCACAGTAGTTCAGCGAATTGGTGCACCTATCTGTTTATAATGATAATATGCTAACGCATTCTTTGGAAGAGGCTTTGTTTCTCCATTTTTTTTTCAACCTATCATCGACAGAATATTACCGGATAAATTTATACAAACGGATAATTATGGATCGAATTGGAAATAAGACGAAAAGTATGACAGCGGTACATTGGAAAACTTCCAGTCCGTTCATCTCTTTGAAAAATAACTGGAAAGAGTCTAGAATTATAGTATGTTTAAGATGCATCCAGATTGCAGAGGATTCATTTTCCATAGTGAATGCTATAAAAGCATAACAGCAATGGTGTCAGTACTGCTCCTCATGCCCCTCCTCTTTGCCTGTCGCAAAAATGGAACATATCAGGATATTGCGTTCAAAAAAGAGAAGGCCGTTTTTAAAAGCAAAATCATGAAGTACACTGACCTGGGTTTTATGGTCTATGATCCGATAGCTGATCGTGTCATCTGCAGTCATCAGCGGCATAAACCGTTCACTCCGGCGTCAATAACCAAAGTGGCAACTACAGCTGCGGCTCTGGATGTATTGGGAGAGGACTTCCGGTTCAGTACTCTGCTTGGATATACTGGTGTCATTAGAAATCAAACTCTCCACGGTAATCTGTATCTCAAAGGTTATGGCGATCCGTTTCTCCATGCCAGAAATCTGATGCGGATGGCAATTGCGCTTAAAAAACTGGGGATCACCAATATCAACGGTAATTTTTTCTTTGACGATAGCTTTTTGCTTCACATCCAGCAAATAAATGAGCACATGGATACGGATGCTGCCTATAATCCAGGTGTGAGTGCGCTCTCCAGTGGGTACAACTCAATCTATGCGCACTGGGAAAGACCATCGTACACAAAATCCACAAAGATTTTTATCATTCCCAATTTCCCCATGTACAGGGTGAGAGCTGTCAGAAAAATCCCCTGGTACAGTACCCGATTTTCTCTGGACAAAATCGGAGTCTGGACTCTTCGTTCCACCTTCAGAAGAAACGGTCATAAAAGACTTCCGGTTAAGCGGCCGTCTCTCTATACAGCTCGACAATTGGCCTATTTGTGCAGCATGGAGGGTGTCCGTATTCCTGCGCCAGCACGGAAACGAATGCCGGAGGAGTATACTATCGTCCATCGTCACAACAGCCCGGCACTCAGCAAACTGGTGAATATAACGCTTGCCTACAGCGACAACCTGATGGCTGAACTGCTGTTGCTCCAGACCGTGAAAAGACTCGGCAAAAAAGCGAGCTCGCTCAAGGAAGCCGGTTCAATTCTTGCTACTTTCTTCAAATCGAAAATGAAAAAGATCAACTGGAAAGGATTGCGTCTGGCTAATGGATCTGGTCTGACACCGGATAACCGTATTACCTCTGAACAGATGGTGGCTTTACTTCGTTTTGCGCTCCGCCAGCGTCTCACTAACTCCAGTTATATGACCCTGCTGCCGCTCTCCGGCATCAGCTGGAGTCTGCTCACTCGCCTCAACCGCCCACAAACCGCTCTCCGGGTGTGGGCAAAAGCCGGAACCATATATTACGCGGTTACTCTGACAGGCGTTCTCTTTGCCCGGAGCGGTCGCAAATTCCTTTTCTCGGTGATGTGTTCAGACAGCAAAAAACGGATCAGTTTTCAGAAGATTAGAAATTTGAAAATAAGGGAGAAAGCGATCAAACGGGCGATGAAATGGGTGAAGAATAAGAGAAAACTTATCGATACGCTGGTGAGCAATTGGGTCAAGGCACTTTGAGCTCGAAGAGTGTTACACATTCAGCAATTTCACGATCGATACCCCTGCTCTGAAGTGAAGATAGAGGAATGCAGATTATAGTTCATTGCCAGGCAGAGTAAAAACAGGAACATAGCAGCGTGGAGTTTGCACTGCTCAAAAAGGCATATACGCGCCTGAGGCTCTCTCGATCGTAATAACTGTAGAGACAGTTTCTCTAAAATTGCCTGGTTTTGAGCATTACCAGAGTACACGCTTCCAGCGTCTCTACTCCCTTGTTCAGAAGTGACTTCTCCAGTTCCGGATTTTCGGTTCCGGGGTTGAAGATGACCCGCCTCAAGTCAGCCGCCAGAATATCCCCTGCTACCTCACCCTCCTGCGCAGCAGGCCCGATGTAGAGGCTCAGAGTATCCAGAGGTTCCGGGATCTCCTTCAGGCTTCTGTACACGGTTACCCCATCAATCTCTTTTATCCTCGGGTGAACAGGGAAGACAGTGTGTCCGTTTTCCCGCAGCAGCGAGAACGCTTTAAAAGCGTATCGCTCAGGCTTTTTACTGGCTCCGTAGATAGCAACATTCACATGACAGCTCCTTTGAAGGGGTATTAAGCTGTTTCAACATCATACTATCATATATATAAAACTATTAACATATATCTTTTTGCAGACTATCTTATAAATTTACATGGTATGTATATAAAAAATTAGCGAAGTCTGTTTTCTTCTTGACGGAAAAAGGAAGCCCGTTTTCTTTGTGCCGGCATACTAAAAATTAGCCAGCCGGATAGTAGAGCGGAATTTATTTATCCGTACTAAAATATATATATTCGATTTTGAGTTATTATAGCCCATCATTTTTGATGGTATGATCGCACAATTTCAATACATTGTTGTATTTTTGGTCTGATTTGTTATATTAGTTTTGAACTAATCAAATAGTAAAGGAGTTGGCTGATGAAATTTCATTCAAGAAGTATCATCTTGCTGTTTTTCATTTCTTTTCCGATTTTTCCTCTTTTTTCCAGCGATTCAGATGATACAGCAGACAAGCCGTTAAAATCTTTTTCTATTGGTGTGATAGGTGCATACCATCTGGAAACGTCCTATATTGATCCAGCTGGCAATACCTATACTGATCCAGGGCATATTGATCAGCAAAAATATTTCGGGCTCTCTTTCAGATTGTTTTTTTTAAAGAACCTTGGAATCGGCTTTAATGCGCTCATTCTGGACGCTACAGATACGATATATGAATTTGGAACACTCTTTCTCGGAGATCTGAATCTGCTGTACCGCTATCCGCTTTTAAACCGGGTTGTCTTGAATGCAGGGGTCGGAATCAGCAGACTGTACCTTTATATTAAAGATAAGGCGGAACAGCGGAATTCCCTGGAGAAAGGGGATATATCTTATAATGCCACAATTGGTGTTGAAATTTTTCCCTTCCGCTGTTTTTCCATCGGTTTAAACTGGATAATACGACAGTATGCTGATCATAATAATTTCAAAACCAGGATGCAATCTCTTATGCTGGGTGCATTCTTCTGGATATAGGAGGCGGAACTGTGAAACAAAAATTCATTACTCTGATTGTTTTTTCTGTTGGATTCTTCTGTATTTTTTCCGGCTGTGCGGATAGCAGGGATGCTGATTTTGAAGTTGTCACATCCTATGAGGTTGTAGGTGGCTGGCACTCTGCAGCTGCTCTTGATGGAGAACTGAATAAACTGAGTTATTTTTCTGACGGCAAGATTCAAGATGAGACGCAGTACAGTGTGCAACTGTTAAAAGTGCGTTACCGGACGGTATATAAAGGTGCTGCAATAACGGCTTCGGGTGTGGTGCTGGTGCCGACTTCTGGAAAAGGGCCTTTCCCTGTGGTAAGCTATCACCACGGTACTAAATTCTATGACGGTGAGATCCCATCCATGTCCACCGCCTTTAATCTTGAGAAGGAGGTGGGCTGGGCATATGTCATGGCATCTGCCGGTTTTGTCTGTTCTGTGCCGGATTATCTTGGTTTCAACGAGAGCTATCAAATCCTTCATCCCTATTTACTGGAGGAGCCCACTGGAATTGTACCGCTGGATATGCTCCGGGCCACTCTGGAACTCTGTGAATACATCAATGTCAAGACCACTAACCGTATTTTTCTGACCGGATATTCGGAAGGCGGATACGCTACCCTGGTTGTGCAGAAGAGGATTCAGGAGCAGCATGCCGGGGAATTTTCCCTGGCAGCCTCTTCTGCTGGCGCCGGACCCTATGATCTTCTGACCACTGCCAGAGTACTGTCCAAACAGGCGACCAATGTGGTGCCTGCATATGCACCATTTCTCTTTTTAGCGTATAAGGAATACTTTGGCTGGGGAAGGGCCACCTCCAGTGTTTTTCAGTCCCCGTATGCCACCCGGATAGATGGGGGATTGTTTGACGGATCGCATTCTGTGGAACAGATTAACGCACAGCTGGCGGTAGCACCGACCAATTTGTATCAAGAGGCATTTCTCTCCAGCATTAACAATGGCGGAGAACTGGATTTCAAGAACGCCTTACAGACCAATTCCATCTATTCTGGATGGGCCCCCAATGCACCGACTCGTCTCTATCATGGGGATGTTGATTTGACCGTTCCTTATACCAACAGTCTGATAGCGAGCAATGCCTTTCAGGCTAGCGGCGGAAATTTTACCATGCATACTCTAACCGGCAAGAACCACCTGAGTGGAGCGCCCTTTTTCTTAAAGGAGACCTTACTCTGGTTTTTATCCCTGTAGTACGATGTGTCTGCTTTCAGCGACAGCACGGCTGTTTGGTTCCTGCTGTCGGTGGAGAGATGTATTTCCCATCCTGTTATTTCTGACTCAGTCTGTTTTGATGATGATATCCTGCTTTCCTCTGCGGATGTCAAACGTATCGCCTCTATGGTCACAGTGCAGGGTCAGCCGGGGAAATGCGCTGGCCATGGCGTCGCACATCCTGCGCGCTATTTTGCGCAGTGTGGGGTGTACAGTTGAGCTGCTCCGCAATTCTGCTGTGTAGACAGCAGCAGGAAGCGGGTAGGTGGTGCGGCAGGCGACCCGGTAGCCCATGGCCAGGTAGTACTGCCGGATTGTTGCACTGGTATTCAGCGCTGCGACCGCTTCTGACTGTTTGTCCAGCAGCTCACGGGCCCTGTGTCGGCGTTCTGACGGCAATTGCTCCAGATACCAGGGTTCAAAATCATGTTCTGATGTAAGCAGCGGCATCCGACAGACACCGTGCCTGTGCCGCTGTACATCGCGGAAAGAACCGTAGTCGAGCAGGTATTCAAAGCGGACCATGCCTAATTCATCCAGAAAGGGTGGAAGCTCTGTTTTGATCGGCCGGTTCTTAAGGAGCGTACTGTAGTGGTCAGCCTCTTCAGGAACGATATCTGTAGAGAAAGCGAATTCCGGTGGGTCCAGCGGGTTGAAGTAGGTATACTGTGCAGCGCATTCTGCACGATACGCTTCCTGTGACCCATGCAGTCTATACTTAAAGGAGTTGGGGTATTGCTTTTTGAGCGCCTGTGTTACTCTGGCCGCAAGGTCACGTAGCTCTTCAAGCGGATGGTGACGCAACCAGGAGAGTTTATCCCGGGCCTGGCGGAGATTGGTGTGCCAGGAGAGCTGGGTTGTGACTCCGGCGGGGAGGAAGGAGCGGAGGATATCAAAAGTTCGCGCTTTAACCGCCTTCTCGTAGAGAGCTTCTTTTTCTCCTTCTTTGATTGGAAATTGTATTTTCAGGTGTTCGGTCACAGGTTTCAGAGACTCTCTGTAGAACCTCATCCATTCTTCGAGTATTGCGGCGGATGCAACCGTGTTCAGGGGGTCAGTCACTGGCTGCCTGGCGAAGTCGATATAACGGGTGCTGGTCTGCTGTCCGTTGTACAGCTGCCAGTCTTGAATCGCTTTGGCTGCCAGCTCTGAGACGCCCTCAAAGAAGAGGGTGGTGGTGCCACAGTCGCCGATAGATTTATGGCTGTAGCCGACGTAGTAGGTCTCCATGAATTTGCCGCTGCCGCTTGCTTTGACTTTGTCCACGTGCTCCTCTACACTTGCCGCACTGCGACTGTAGAGCGCCTGCAGCATGGCTGTATCTTCCGGGGTGAACTCATCGTAGATGAATACACGAGGATCGGGCATATCGGGGCTCCTGAGACATTTTTATTCAATGGAGTAAATGTATTGACCGGTTTATCATGAAATGAATAAAACAGGATCAATGTGTTGAATTTTTTATTTATGGTTATACAAAAAGAAACACCTCCCCGAAGAGGAGGTGACCCTTTGCGCATCCCCAGGGGGACAAACTTTGAACACCCTTATTCAGGAATTAACGGCTATATATAGACTCAGGGAGTTGTTTCAAGAGTGAATTTGCGCTGTATTTAACAAGTAGTAAAATACCGTGTATATGCCCTCAATAAATAAACAATTATTTACAAAAGAATATCAAATATCTTCAAGAAACCTTCCTGTGCAAATTCATATAATTGCGACAGGAATACAAACACTATAAAGGAGGATCAAATGCGTATGTTGAGAGTAACAATCTTCACCTTGTCTATAATTGGAGTATCTGGTTGTCTTTCTTCAAGCAGCAACCTCAACGAAAAAGCAAGAATCAGACAAACAGTTAATTCGGTGGGTACATATGCTGACCAAAGGCAATGGAACAAACTCAAAAAGGTTTTTGCTGACAAAGTTCTGCTGGATTATCGCTCTATGACAGGCCAAAAAGCCTCAATGCTCACTCCAAACCAAATCATAGCATCCTGGAAGTTTCTTGAAGGCTTTGATAAAACTCATCATTTCATGAGTAACCACAAAATCAAGATATCTGTTAACAAAGCCACCGTATTTTCCTATGTATATGCAGTCCACTATATCAAGAATCACAAACCCTGGATCGTCTATGGTAGCTATAACCACGAACTGGTTAAAAAGAACGGCCATAAGTACAAAAAAATAGCCACCCAACTTCGCTGGATGGCTATTTTTTTGCATCCCCAAGGGGATTTGAACCCCTGTTGCCGGAATGAAAATCCGGTGTCCTGACCAGGCTAGACGATGGGGACGTGCTTTGAGCTTTGAGCCGCGATGGATTCGAACCATCGACCCACGCCTTAAAAGGGCGTTGCTCTACCAGCTGAGCTAGCGGCCCGTGAATCGGGAGAAAAAATACCTACAGATTCAGGGTCTGTCAAGTGAATTTTGAGAGAATTCTGCTGTTGTTTTAATTCTGTTTTTTCTATTATAAATATCTAATATATATGCTTTCAGCAACTCCGTGTTTGGGGTTAGAGAAAGCGGGGTTTTGAGCCTGATTGATACCGGATCCCGGAGTATCGCTTTGGGAGGTGTGATGTGTGCTCTTAAATGGCTCTCTGGAGAGCGGGAACCAGAATCCAGCCGGGCTTGCGGGGCTCATCAGAATGACAACAGGAGTCAGTTTTGGTATTCGAGTGGACAATTTTGTAAAAATATCAGTGACCGTTGGACTTCCACTGATTCGGGAAAATTATTCGCTTCCTCTACCGCATTGATGCTCGGGGGTATTAAAGACAGTGGGTCGGAACGGTTTATCCGGGAAGGTCTTTCTTCTGCTCTTGCAGGTATGCATTCTGTTGTAATTGCCGCTGTTCCTGTTAAAGGGTTTTCTTTCAGCGCTGAAGCCGGGTATGGCGATGCAGAATATCTATCTGCAGCTTACTCCAGAATACGGGCCGGATGATCTTCCTTATATTTTCTGCTTCAGGGCCAGCCACCGGGTCAGTTAGTCTGCTCCATGAGCACACAGAAAGTGGTTGTGGAATTATATTTTAAGGCGCGGCATGAAGCTTGAAAAAGTGGAGGTTTTTCTGAATGGGGTGTTTGAAGATGTGGATGCGGTTTAAACAGTGCAGATACCGGTTTTTATTCATTTTGCTTTTGACCTGTTCTTTCACGCCGCTCTTTGCCGGAGAGGTGCTGATAAAGAAAATTCGGATAATCGGAAACAGTCGCCTCCCTGAAGCGGTTTTACGGAAAGTGATAGCTCTTCAGGAGGGTCGTTCTTATGATTTTTCCAGGATTAGAAACTCTGTGCGAGAGCTTCTCCGTCTTTACAGGCAAAAAGGATACGTGTATGCCGCAGTGGCGCAGGCCAATATCCGGTTAGATGGAACTCTGGTCTTGCAAGTGCATGAGGGGAAAATCCGGTTTATCCGGATCCTCAATAAAAATATTTATACGATTTACCGCTTCAGAAGGGCATTGAAGATCAAGGACGGACAGGTATTCAACAAACATCTGCTGGATGCGGAAATGGAGCGGCTGAAGAAGAAGTTCCACCTCAAGGAGTTACGGTATATCAGTAGACCGACAGAAGGGGCCCCTCATCTCCGGAATATTTTTATTGATGCTCGTGGATATAAATCCAGATCTTTTTCCTACAGCTTTGATGCTGAGGCTTTTTATGTGATTCCAAAGTTCGGGTACCATAACTATGATTTCTGGGGTCTTGATCACGAGATAAGCCTTTATGCCCGGAGTAAGATGGAATGGCGAAGGATCTATGATCATGTTTTTGGGCTTTCCTATTATATGCCTTCCATATTTGGAAAAATATTTCGTCCTTACATCAATAGTGAATTCTCTCTGTTCAACGAATCCCGTAAGGATATGAATATTGCTTACAGCTGGAATTCGCTGAAGGTTGGTGTGTTTATAGAGAACCGGCTGACTGAGTACATCAACTTGCGCGTCGGTGCTGTAGAAACTCTCTATTCTGTGGAGGATATCGAAGCGATTGATGGCGGTCGTTCAATCAACTCAGTGGCTATTGCCTCCAGAGGCCAGAAACACGCCCATCTTTTGCTCTCTTTTAATCTAGTTGATCCAGAGAATCGGTTTAACAGAGATAAGGCATTCCGGTTGTATGTCGAGGGGCTTTGCTATCTGAATAAAGATTATGAAGTTTTTTACAGTCTTAGAGTTGATTGCCGTAAGACGTTCGAAAGGGATGATGATGATTTCATACTTTCTTTTAAGCACAGGTTTTTTTCAAAAAAGGCGGACTATTTTTATGATATTGATGCAACCTCTCTGTCCATGCGGGGATATGATGGTGACACCTATTTCACCCGGCATCTGATCTCCTTGACTGCTGAGTACAAACTCAGTCTCTGGAAGGAGCATGTGAAGCTGCTGTTTTTTGCTGATACAGTGCTTCTTCGGCCTTTGGCTTATAGCGGTCAATTACAGCAGGAGGCTTTTTCTTTTAAAGGATCGTTTGGAGAGGGGATTGAAATCAATTATTCAGAGTTTTCGTTACGATTCTATTACGGCGTGCCTTATCAAAATAGACTCACAGATGGAAGAGTAAAGGTACAGCTGAAGAAGGTTTTTTAATAGCAGCATCGTTCTTTATCCATATTTTAAGTATTGCATGGTAGGACGATTGTTGTGATGCATTCTTCAACCAGGGTGGACACAACAGCGCAGCCTGTAGTGGAGTCAGAGGCTCTTTGTCTGTGCAAAGTGCACTATTATAGGTAAAGCATATTCGCATATGCATCTTTATAGTGCATTAATGTTCTTGCTTTTCGAGTTGATAATGTAACTTATTGTAATGCATGGTATTATAAGATTGTCATTACCTGGCATGATAAATGCAAAGAAGTAATATAAAAACTATTTTGGAGGAAGTATTTATGAAACAATTCATTGTGGCGCTCATTGTGCTCTTCTGTTTCTCAGGTATGCTCTCTGCTGTGACGATTTTTAGTGACGACTTTGAAAGCCGCGCTCTTGGGTCCAGCTGGAGTATTTACAAAACCGGTGCTGGTCGTGTTCAGGTCACCCGCGGCGGGTCGTATGCGGGCAGGTACAGCCTGAAACTGGACACCAGTATTGCAAGGAAGTATGCTTATGCAGCGGGTATTCTCAGTGTAGATCTGACAGGACACAGCGGCAGCTCTCTTGAATTCTACTGGCGTGAATACGGTGATGAGGATCACGCTGGAGACGGCGTGTTTGTCAGAGAGAACGGCGGCAGCAGCTGGACCAAGTTGCTCTCCTTTAACGGTGGGCCCAGCTCTTATAAAAAAGAGAGCATCAGTCTTTCCGCCTATGACGGGAAGAGTATCAAGATCAAATTCCAGTACTATGACAATTACAACTTGCCCAGTGACGGCTATGCGATCGATAATGTGGCTGTCAAAGGGACTGCTTCCGGTTCCACTACGCCCTCTGCCTCTACACCCTCTGTCTCTACCCGTGGTGGCATGGGTGCGATCCCCTACAGAGGTGGGGTAACCTTCCGAGTCTGGGCACCGAATGCTTCAGCCACGGCAGTAGCTGGTGACTTCAACTCCTGGTCTGCAACAGCCACTCCGCTCGCCTCTGAAGGCAATGGCTACTGGTCTGCAGATGTTCCTGCTGCAGCTCCCGATCAGAAGTATAAATATGTGATCACCCATAATGGTAACGAGCTCTGGAAGAATGACCCCTATGCCCGTGAAGTTACCAGCTCTACAGGTAGCTCTATCATCAAAGACCGCAACTACACATGGTCCAGCTTCACCATGCCGAACTGGGGCGAAATGGCCATCTACGAACTGCATGTCAAAACCTTTAACAGTACCTTTGCCGGTGTAGCTGCCAAAGCCAGTTATCTCAGCAGCACCCTGGGTGTCAATACGGTCAAGATCATGCCTGTGGCGGAATTCCCGGGTGATTACTCCTGGGGATACAATCCGTCGCACCTCTTTGCTCCAGAATCCTCCTACGGTGGATACAGAGCGTACAAAGACATGGTCAACACCCTGCACCAGAACGGGATTGCGGTCATCCAGGATATCGTACACAACCATTATGGACCTGGTGACCTCGATCTCTGGTGCTTTGATGGACCCAGTTTTGGTGGCGGTGGTATTTACTTTTACACTGACTGGCGCAAATCTACCCCCTGGGGGGATTCACGGCCCGATTACGGCCGTGGTGAAGTCCGCAGCTTCATCAAAGATAACGCCATCTACTGGCTGGAAGAGATGCAGGCGGACGGTCTGAGATGGGACGCTACAGTGTATATCCGCAAGCTCTCTTATGACAAAGCCGATATCCCGGAAGGCTGGACATTGCTGCAGTGGGTGCACAATGAGAAGAACAGCCGGTTCCCCTGGAAGTTCAGCCTGGCTGAAGACCTGCAGGACAGCGACTGGCTCACCAAAACAACAGGTGAAGGTGGAGCCGGCTTTGACTCCCAGTGGGATGCCAAATTTCTCCACACAATACGTGATGAGATGAAGAAGGGCAATGATGGTGATCGGGACATGTACGCAATTCGGAACGCTATCGCCAAAATCCATAACGGTAACGCGACCAAGCTCGTTAAGTACGCCGAGAGTCATGACGAATGCGCTGGTCAAAACCAGGGCAAACAGCGTCTGGTCCAGGACATCGACCAGTACAACGCCCGTAGCTACTGGGCCAAAAAACGTGCTGGTCTGGCGGTCCTGACAGCGATTGTCAGCCCTGGTGTTCCGATGATCTTCCAGGGTCAGGAAAATCTGGAACCAGGGAACTGGCATGATAATGTCAACTTCAACTGGAGCGATACAACCACCTTTGCCGGATATGTGCAGATGTTCCGGGATCTGATTCGCCTCAAACGCAACTGGCACAACAACACACGTGGTTTGCGAGGCAATAACATCAATGTCCATCATGTCAACAACAGCGGCAAGGTGATAGCTTTCCACCGCTGGGAGAACGGTGGGGGCGGGGATGATGTGATTGTCGTGATCAACTACGGGAACACCCAGCATGGCTCCTACAACATCGGTGCTCCCTCTACAGGGACCTGGTACTGCCGCTACAATTCCGACTGGAACGGTTATTCCAGTGACTTCGGCAACTACGGTGGTCGCAACACCACCGCTTATAGTGGAGGTAAAGACGGCATGCGCAACAATATGAATGTTGCTCTGGGTGGGTACTCTGTACTCGTCTTCAGTCAATAATATCCAGGGGGTCTGTTTGCCCCCTTTCGAGCCTTTGAATTTGAAAAAGGGTGCAGGCCGCCGCAAGGCGGCCTGTTTTCGTTTTCTGATTGAAATCGAACAGGCTGATGGGGTATACTGTCCCCTGATCATATTCACTCATTGTTGGTCAGAAAAGGTGGTTTATCCCGGTCAGGGGATATGCTGAAACGTTTTCGTACTGCCTGGAGTTTCTGGAGGCTGCTTCGGTGTGAGTTATCTGGCATAGAGCAAAGATAAGGAGAAGTGAGTGTATGAAAACCATGTTTGAAGGGATTGGAAATATTGCTGCCGCAAACTGGAGAAAGATCATTATACTTTTTGCTGTCCTTTTTCTTGTTTCTGGTTTTTTCTCAAAATTGCTTTTTGATAATCTGAAAGTTTCCTGGATCGATATGGTCCCCAGACAGACCCGGGTAGTGGAAGAGTACCAGAAAATTCTTAAGGATTTCACTTCAGCCAGCGGGATGGTCATCACGGTTCAGGGACCGGATAGAGAGACCATTGAGCGGGTGATCACTGCTGTGGGGCCCCGTCTGCAGAAACGGCGGGACCTGTTCCGGCATGTCTTTTATCAAAACAATAAGACGTTTATGGGTCGGTATGCTCTTCTTCTGCAAAAGGCTGAGGACCTGAAACGAAATACTCCGTATCTGAGCGATTTTAACCTGGTCCCCTTTGTGCAGGGGATCAACAATGGCCTGGAATCTGAGTATGTGGGTAATGCGGACAATATGAGGAAGAATGAAAACGATATTTCCACCTTCCTCACAGGTTTAGAAGACCTTGCCACGATGATCAAGAAGGCAGCGGATGGAGAACAGGATCTGGCGCTTGTCGAACGCAACTCCGGCTTCTTCACAAGTGGTCCGGAGTTCTTTATTTCCCCTGACGGCAAGGTGGGGTTGATCACCGCCACACCTGCGGTCTCTATTGATGATGTTTACGGTTGCGTCAGGATCGCCAATGATCTCGATACCTTCCTTCTGGGGTTAAAAGAGGAATTCCCTGATGTGGCGTTCGGTCAGACCGGGATGCATACCCTGACCAGGGATGAGATGGAAACATCCACCGGGGACTCCATGGTAGTGACCATGGTTGCCTTTTTTCTTATCGTGATTTTCCTGATCACCGCTTTCCGAATGAAGAGTGCACCGGTCATGGGGATGCTGACCCTGATAGTGGGTATCACTCTCTGCCTCGGTATTTCTTACATAGTGATTGGGTCCCTGAACATGATGACTGTTATGGTGGGAGCTATCCTGATGGGTCTCGGGATCGACTACAGCGTGCACATCCTCTCTCAGTTTACGGAAGCCATTGCAGCCGGTTCCAGGGCAAGGGAGGCGGTGCGAATCGCTCTGCGCGATTGCGGCCGTGGGGTGATGACCGGCGCCTTGACCACAGCGGCTGCTTTCGGGATAATGATCCTGATCCCCTATCAGGGATTAGCTGAATTGGGTGCTGTCACCGCGATTGGGGTCTTGAGCTGTATGCTCACTTCCCTCTTCTTTCTGCCTTCAATGCTTATGCTGCGGGGGCAGATCAAGGAGCGCCGTACACAGCGTACGCCAGCCAGAGAGAAGAGAAACCGGTTGTCCATGCGTTATGATTTTCTGGCTGCCATGGAACGCGGTGTCAACCGGTGGCCTCTGATCACGGTCACCATGATTGCTCTCTTCACGGTCTGGATGGCAGTTCAGATCCCTGGAGCTCTGTTTTCCGGGGACCTGAAAGAGATAGAGATGAAGGGGCTTAAATCCCTCCAGCTCAATGATCTTATCAAGGAAAAATTTGATATGACAGCGGATTCCGTCTATGTGGTGACAACCAATCTGGAAGATGATCGGAAATACCGGAAGATTCTGGAGGACAATCCTCAGATTTCTATGGTGGATTCCCCCTCTCTCTATCTGCCCTCCAGGACGGAACAGAAGAAACGGTTGGCCTGGATCAGAAAGGTCGCAGCCAAACTTAAAGCGTTTCGAATTGCTGATACGGTTGATCAGGAGACGTTGAACAGGGGACTTCTCCGTTTAAAAGCCAATGTTCTGGAATTACGGGATCTGGCCTATACAAGCGGCCTGGATCGAGTGTTCAAGCGCTGCAATCGGATTCTCGGCGGAAAGGGGCAGGGGAGTGCCGGGATCCTTGATCGGGCCGCTGCAGCGGTGGCAGCGCAAAGCGGCGCATTGATCGCTCTTCAAAAGGCGTTCGCTGCAGCCATGCGCGCCAGGATACTACCCATGACGCGGGTAACCGGGATCAAACGGCAGAACCTTCCTCAGGATCTCAGAAGTCGCCTGTTTAGCAAGGATGGGGAGAAGGGGCTTCTGACCGCCTGGTTGATGAAGGATAACTGGGCTGAACTGCACCGGAGTCCTTTTCTGGACAATCTGGTGAAAACCAGCAAGGGAAAAGTGACCGGGATGATCCTCTTTATGCGAGAACTTGTCAACATCGCTTCTGATGAGGGCGGGCGGGCCACTCTGCTTGCTCTGGGTATGATCCTTCTGATTGTACTGCTCGATTTCAGGAGTTTCAAATACGGGGGTCTGGCCTTTCTCAACCTTGTAGCGGTGCTGATCACCATTACCGGGCTGTTTGTCCTGACCGGGCAAAAATTTAACTTTATGAATGTGCTGGCATTGCCGCTGTTGATCGGGATCGGGATTGACGACAGTGTTCACATTTTACACCGTTACCGCAGTCATACGACAGAAGGATTGGAGACTGTGCTGGCAAGCACCGGACGGGGGATTCTTCTCACCAGTCTTACGACCATGGTTGGGTTTGGGTCGCTTACCTTTGCCAGGTTTCAGGGGCTGCAGAGTTTTGGGCTGGTTCTCTTTTTTGGTGTAGGAATCGCTTTTTTCTACTCAGTGATATTTCTTCCGGCGCTGATCAGGCTTTTTCCCGGACATAGAAAAGAAAACTCTGGAAACAAGGGGTCCTGAAATGAAAAAGATGTACATATCCATCCTGGTTATGCTGAACGCGTTTTCTGTCATGGCAATGTCCGGCAAAGCCATTGTGAAGAAGTGCGATGAAATCTTCCGAATTCGGACCTGCCTTTCGGTGAGCACCATGACAATTACAACCAGCAGTGGCAGCAAAAGGACGTTTCTCCAGTGGGGGATGTCCATGGGTAATCGCTCTGTGACCAGATTTGCCTCAGGTTTTGTCAAGGGGATGACTATCCTCTCTGTTGATGATGGAGATCAGATCTGGGTGTATTTCCGTTCATCAGGACGTACCAGGCGGTTGGCCAGCCATGCAAAAAATTCCAGTGTGGCTGGAAGTGATTTCTCCTACAATGATTTTTCCAACACAGCATATGCTGAGAAATATCATTGTCTGCTTCTGGCAAAAGAAGAGAGCCACTATAAGGTCAGGTTAACACCTGACTCTTCCGGAGAAACGAGATATTCCAGGCTGATTGTCTGGATCCGTAAGGATAATTTTATTCCGGAAAGAACTGTCTACTATAATGAAAATGGAGAGCGGTTTAAGGAGATGCGGATTACCGAGGTGAAGGTCATCTCCGGTATTCTCACTCCAGTACGCGTCAGTATGAAGAGCCTCCACTCAGGGACTGAGACAGTTGTCAAAACTCTCAAGGTCCGGTATCTACCCCGTTTGCAGCGGAGCTTTTTTCGAAGCAGCGGATTATCCCGCAGTCTGGAGCTGTGGAAGGCTGTCTATCCGTTTTTTAATGATTGATCAAATGAAGTTATTGATATTGATGATTTGCCTGGTTGTGAATCTCCATGCGGTTTCTCTTAACTGGGAAGTTAAGAGTGAGCTGGCGCTTGATCCGGAGCATGGCAAGCTGATCAAGGGTGGAAGCGGGGTACAGCTTAAGGTGGATCACGCTTTTACTGCTAAAGCGGCCTTCAGTGGAAGGTTGCGTTTCACCTGGAGGGCACCTGTTTCGCAGATTGCTCTGGATGAAGACGGATCGGGTGAGTTAATCCCGGAAATTCGGGATGCTTATATAGATGTGTTTGATTTTTTAGTTAAAGGGGTGGAGTTGCGGATTGGCAAGCAGCGGCTTAATTTCGGCAAGTCTGATTTTTTTCGCCATCTGGATCTCGTTAATCCTCTGGATTCCAGTGATCCGATGCTGTTTGACCGGCGAGTGCCCTCCTGGCTGGTCCGATTCAAGCTGAGTATCGGATTTGATACAGCGCTGGAACTCTTTGCCGGCCCGGGCAGCGAGCAGCCGATGTATATGCAGGGGTATAATGGCATGGATGAACAATTGCCGCTGTATAATGGATTGCTGGGGGGTGGGTATACATTGACAGGCGCAGTTGACTTGCCGGAGATTGGTGTTCATACCATGGTGGCCGGTGTTCGCTTTCTCACCAAAATCAGTTTATGGGATTTTACTTTTCTCTGGGCCACCAGACTTTCCCCCTTTCCGATGGCGCAGTCGGTCAGGGGGCAGGAAGACAGCCGTACCGGAACTGTCACTTTTACAGAAAAACGGGAGCAGTATCTCGGGCTGGCGCTGGCAGGAGAACTGGCAGGTTTAGGTTTGCGGGGGGAGCTTCTTTTCCGTTATCATCCAGGCCTTACGACCTCTGTTATTGTTGTCGGAGTATCGAATATGTTTATCAATACAGTGGCACGGGGATGGGCCATCCTCTGGAGTTGTGGAATCGACTATCAGTTTTCCGAAGGCGGGCCCTATATCAATCTGGAATTCTCACGCGGGTTCATCGGTGAGTACAGCCGATCTGGTGGGGGAATAAACTACTACATTGCGCTCTCTCTGGAGCAGAAGTGGGATGTGGACCGTTTTAAGCTTGCTGTGAGTATTGGATTCGAGTTTGATCAAATTGGAGAAAGTGTCTCCTGGAGTGAATTCCGCAGGAGTACCGCCTGGTTTACAGGCCCTGAGCTGCGGATGGCTGTCGGGAATAATCTGGAGTTTGCTCTGGGGTTTTTCTATATCAATGCCCCTTCAACAACTACCCTGGGCCAGTCCGCGTTCAGAACCGTGACCTATCTGCGGGCTGAGGCGAAGTTTTAGAGGTTATATGAGATCCTGCTGATTGGAGGAGTGGTTGAAGCCTATATTGGTGGAGCGTTTTTTTCTGGTGAACAGAAGGTTGTTTCTGTTGCAGGTGGGTTTGCCTGCCAGATGTAAGGGGGGGGATCAGCTGGCTTTTACAGAAGCCGGTATGGGATATCGAAGAGTGAATTCAGTCCCTTCCCCTGGTTGAGAGCTGACTTCTATTCTCCCCTGATAAGATTCTATCATTTCTTTGCAAAAAGGGAGCCCCAGCCCTGTTCCTGCCGGTTGGCCGGGTTTGGCCTGTAATGGCTTTGTTGTAAAAAAAGGTTCAAAAATATGCGGGAGTGTTTCTTCATCGATGCCAGTGCCATTGTCTTTGATCTTGATAATCACGTAGTCATCTGAAGTTGCTGTGGTTATTTTTATCGCCGGGTTTTTTGATTCCATAAGAGCATCAATCGCATTTTTAAGAAGATTCCCGATAACCTGAGTGTAGTGGACATAGAGTCCCTGCACTCTGGGAATTGCACCAGGTTGATATGTTGTTGCAATATTGTTTTTGAAGTGAAGATTGGATTGAAACAGTTTTAGTTCTTTTTCTATAACTTCATTGATGTCTATTTCCGTAAAATCTTCTCTATGTTCTCTTGAGCCGGTGTCAAGTATGGTGGTGATTATCTTTTGCATTTCCACAGCTGATTCAACAAGCATATCCACATAAAGTTTGTTGCTTTCTCTTCCCTGAAGAAGTTGACTGCAGCCAAGAATAGTCTGAAGAGGATTGTTCAGATTGTGAACAATCCCCGCGGCATGGCGGCCCAGTGCCGCCGTTTTTTCAGCATGAAGAAGTTGTTCTGTTCTGGCAACAACCTGTTCGTGAAGGTTCTGATTGATTTTAACGAGTTCATTCTCCGCAGCTTGCAGCCGGAGAAAAACTTGAAGTTTAGCGTGCAGTTCTTCATTTTGAAATGGCTTGGTGAGATAATCATCTGCTCCGACTTTATAACCGGTTATTCGATTTTCTAGTTCTATTTCACCGGACACCATAATGATTTTTGTCATAGCACATTGTTCTATTTCGCGGATTTTCTTACAGACTGTGTAGCCATCCAGATCTTTCATAACAACATCCAGCAGGATTATATCAGGTATTTTTTCGTCTATGCATTTTAATGCCTCGTTTCCGCTGTGTACCGTTGTCACCTGGTGTCCATCCCCGCTCACAGCCTCTGCGATGTATTGAGCAGCAGGTACGGAATCATCAACAACAAGGACAGTCCCATGCAGCTTCCTTTCATAGTCAATCATATTCGTATCCAGAGCCATTGTTTTATTGAGCATAATCCATAAATACACGGGAAAATGTAAGGAATTTATGCTTCTTTTCTGTAAGTGAATTCTATTACTCCAGAGGAGATTGACTGAATAGCTGCAACAAATGATTCTTGTATTTATTACAGGGATGAATTCAGCCACACTGTCCTGGTTCAAGACAGGGGCAATACCTCTTTTCCCGTCCATTCCGGAAATTTCAATAGATTAAACTTTGTTTACTGATTTGTTTTTTTGCATGGGAAGTCTTTATGCAGGAGTCCAGTGATGCCTCCGATCAGGGCATTAACAATCACCAGAAAAAACCCCATGAAGCTGAGGGCTAGAATGCTTTCTTTTTTTATCCCAAGAGAACCGTAGAGGAATACTGCAACCCATTCTCTGACTCCGATCCCGTTCAGGGATATCGGAAGAGTTGTGAGCAACCCGGAGACTGGAGTGATGGCGAAGAAGTATTGCCAGGGGATATGAAGTTGCATAGCGGACGAGATCAGAGCAGCCTGTAGAGGAAGAGAGAGCTGAACAGTAACGGAAATCCCGGCTGAACAGAGCAGGTTTTTCCTGGAAGAGCAGAGATCTTCTACAGCATATTCCATATCCATACCGATCTTTTTTATTTTCCGGTAACCTGTTTTAACGGCAATGTATCGGACCAGCTTAGCTACGCTCCTGAGCAGGCCGGGGACGCACAGGAGCAGAGTCAACAGGCAGAAGCTGACAACGACGGCGATCAGGATCGGTTCTACAGCCTTTCCCGCATAAAGGCCGTGGGAAAGCAAGAAAGAGACAGAGGCAACCCCCAGCAACGCGTGCAGACCGAAGAGCCGCTCCGCCAGCACGGATAAAGCAGTTCTGGCCGTTTCGTTACTCTCCCTGGCCAGAAGTGCTGTGCGTACGATGTCCCCGCCGATAGTTGTCGGGAGAAACATGCTGTAAAAGCAGCCAATGTAGTAGTAACGCAGCAGGGTTTGAAAAGGGGTGTGGATGCCTGCATTGTGCAGAAGGAGCCGCCATTTGAGTGTGTTGCCGGCTGTTCCTGCGAGGATAAGCAGCAGAGCCGTGGAATAGGGGATAAGCTGGATTTTTGAAATATGTATTAACACCTTTTGAAAATCGACTCTGGAGAGGAGCAGGATAAGTAACGCCAGGCTGAGCACGGTTTTGAGGAGCAGGGATATTCTTCTGTCTGGTTTCATGTTTTATTCCTGAGTAGATTGCAGAAGTCTTCCACTCTGAGTCTGTAACTGCTGTGGGTGTTGAAATAGCCCTCTTCGAACTGGAAGGTTCCGTACTGGTGCATGAAGCGTCCCGGTGTGTTGTTGATATACATTTGAGCGTCGTTGAAAGAGCCGAATAAAGATTGCATTTCATTGATGAGAAACCTGTGGTCGACTGTTTCAAAAATATCTACAGCCATGGACCGAAAACCATGCCTGTCTGTGATTTTCCGGACCAGTTCCAGGAGTTCTGAGGGTGGCTTAACCCAACCGACGCGGTTTGACCCGCTGGCTTTGTTTTTTTTGAGCAGTTTCTGGTGGCCGAAGTAGGATCTTCCGATTCGGATGATGCGCCATTCCCATTGAATCGGGTAGAATTTTTGTACTATGAGATAGTGTTTCTGTGCCAGGCCGCGAAGCGGGAGGATGCCGCTTTTCCTGGGGATAATGCCGCCGGCAAGCGCCGGATGAAAGTATCCAAACGCCTGTCTTGCCAGTTGTTTTGCCTGAGATCTTTTTTTGATGATTCGTACCCCGAGCCCTGCGGAACCGACATTTGTCTTGAACACCAGAGGCATTGCTGCGCTGCTAATATAACCCAGAGCTTCTTTTTTACCTGTAAAGACCTGAGTTTCCGGATGCGGGTACCCGAACATTTTTAGCCAGTCAGAAAGGTAGCGCTTGTTTTCATAGAGAGTGAGCTCACCCATGGTAGGATAGATGGGGCGTTGCAGTTCCGTTGTGAGCAGTTGCAAGCGCTCCTGATAGAGAGCCCGTAGTTCAGAGTATTCTCCGGGCGGGCGGACCAGAAATCCATCCGCTTCGGACCGCTGTACACAGTCCAGCCAATCCGCACCCAATCCGTCGATGATTTCGTATGCGACACCCAGCTCCTCACACGAGAGAGCGTATTTTTTGTGGTAATCTTTAACACTTTTGAGGACCGCGAGTCTCATTATTCCTCCGTGCGCCAGGAAGCTGTCTTATTATACAACTCCAGATACTGCCTGGCGATTTTTTCCCAGGCCATTGATTGTGCAATAGTGCGGGACTTTGTACCGCAGGAGAGCAGCATTTCTCTGGAATCTCGGAAAAAGAGAATCGCTCTCCGGAGGGCCTGGATGTCTTGTTTGGGGACAATGATGCCATTGTCTGTAATGAGCTCTGCGCTGCCTCCGGTGTCTGTTGCAATAATCGGGAGTCCACAGGCCATGGCTTCCAGGATGGAGTTACTCATCCCTTCATTGAGAGAAGGGAGGACAAAGAGATCGTTGCTCTGCAGCAGATTGCGGACCGCATCCCGGTCAACCGGCCCGGTGAACTGACAGGGTACGCTAAGGCCGGCAGCCTGCCTCTCCAGTTGTTTCCTGAGGTTGCCGTGCCCCGCCAGCGTGAGAGTGATACCTTTTACCCCCTGCAACGCCTGGATCAGATCGGCGTAACCCTTGCGGCTGATCAGCCGTCCTGTTGAGATGATCTGTAAGCTTTTAGAGTGTGTCTTCTTTTTTAAAGGGAAGAAGTAGGCTGTATTAACGCCGTTTGGGATCACGGGCATCGAAAGCTCCGGAGCAGTTCGCCGGGCCAGCTTTTTCAGTCCGGTGGAGTTAGGAACCACAAAAGCAGCCTCTTTCCAGATTCTATGGCTTATAGTACGGAAGAGCAGTTTGTCCGGGATACGGAAGCGCGGATTGTAAAATGGAACATCACTGCCCCGCAGGGAGACGATGTAGGGAAGCTTGAGTTTACGGGCAATATATCCGCACGGGATGCCGAAAAAGGCATGCACTAGATCATAGCTGTATTCTTTGAGGAGTGACCTGCAGTATTTCAGGGCTTTTTCGGTAAAGCAGAGCAATTCTCTGTTACTCTGGTAGTGGAGGTTATCACCCTTACCAATATTGAGTCTGTGGACAGTGATCTGTGCTGTGAGTTTTTCAGAGGAAAAAACGCCCCTGGAGCTGGTGACCAGATCAATGAGCAGCTTTGATGTTTTTTTGAAGCAGGAGAGGATTTCCCGGGTAGCCTGTGCTGCGCCGCCGCCAAGGGGCGGGTATTCGTAGTTGAGGATCAAGACCCTCACTCTGCTGCGCCTGTACGGTTTTTCTTGCGCCCTGTTTTTAAGACATCCATGATGCTGTAGGAAGAACGGTGTTTTTCGTAGTAGTTTTTAGCTATCATATCCGCAAGCAATCCAAATATGAACAGCTGGATGCCGGTTATTAAGAGAAAGGCTGTCAGGCCGGGGAAGGCTGTGTCAGAGAGGCTTTTCCCTTTTATAAACAGGATGAAGGAATAGATGCCGCTCAGAGAACCAAAGAAGATGGTAAAAAGCCCCAGACCACCCAACAGATGGAGGGGGCGGACCGCGAATTTCTTCCAGAACCAGACGGCGATCAGATCAATCAATCCTTTAATAGTACGGCTCCAGCTGTATTTTGTTTTACCGGCAGTTCGCGGGCGGTGATTGACCACCAGCTCGCCGATACGGAACCCCTGGATTCGCAACAGAGCGGGTATGAAGCGGTGCATCTCCCCGAAAAGATCCAGATCTGTGAAACATTCCTGTTTGTACATTTTCAGGGAGCAGCCGCTGTCATGTATTTGATCGTTGACAATGAGTTTACGGAGCAAATTGGCGGCTCGTGACATCAGATGTTTACTCATCGAATCTTCGCGCTTCTTGCGCCATCCTGAGACGACATCCAGATTGTGCTTTTTCAGATGATGCAGAAGTCGCGGGATATCCTCCGGATCATTCTGTCTGTCTCCATCCATGGTAACAATGTATTTTCCGGCTGCCTGTTTGATCCCCGCATCCATTGCCGCGGTCTGTCCAAAGTTCTTTCGCAGGCGCACCAGTGTGAGGGGGGAGAGCTTCCTGGCATTCTTGACAGTGTTGTCGCTGGAGCCGTCGTCTACAAATATGATCTCAAACGGGTATCTGTTTGTTTTGCAGACAGTCCGGATTTCGTTGAAAAGGAGCGCAATATTTCCTTCCTCATTATAGAGAGGAACGACAATGCTGAGGAGAGGTTGTTTTGCCATTTGAGTGCCGTTGCTTTATCATTTGATATGTAGAAAATACCGATTTTCCTTACCCGGGTAAACTGTGCCGGGAAATTCGCTGCCGGAGGATTTTTGAAGAAGAATTATTGTATTGCAGCTGTACTGCTTCTTTCCATTATAACGATTGTGCTGCATCTGTTGTTGCACGACAGATATCGGATTTCCTGTGAGGATGATGTTTGGTCACCGGGGCATGCGCACACTTTTGTCACCACCGGACTGGAAATCGACAGGATTTTTCATACTCCCTCTAGAAAGGTGATCTGGTCCTTTGGTAAAACGTATGATTTTTTGTACGGCGCCTTTGGTTCGGTTTTCGGATGGAGCCGGAACAGCATGCATCTACTTTCCAAGCTGTTAGTGCTGAGCGGAGCATTCTTCTGGTGGGGGATCGTGCGCAGGCTTGGTTACAGTCCTCTACTGGGAGGGGCTGTTTTCTTTGGATTATTGCTGATTGAACCGCTGGTCAGCACAGCGAATATCAGTCGCAAAGACGCGCTTGTTTTCTGTCTGGTTGCATTGCAGCTGTATCTGCTGATCCGGGGTCGTTTTGCGGAAGCCGCGTGTACGGTGGGAATTGCCTTTGAAACCCACCCCCTGGGCAGTCTGGCTGTATTTCTTTCTCTCGGGGTTCTCTGGATGCGCCGCAGGGAATGGCTGTCAGAAGGGCGGTGGAGGAAGACGGTTCTCCTTCTTCTGGCCGGAGCTGTTCCTGCTGCTCTTTATTTTATCCTGATGCTGCCGGACCATTTTTCACTGCCGGCACTGCTCAAATCCTATTCAAAGACGAATGTATTCAGTGGCTATGTGGAGAGTTATGCGTGGAACAATTTTTTTTATGTTTATCTGGTGCATGAGAAGCATCTGTTTCAGCTTTTTTTCTATATGATTGCTATTGGCCTCTTTCTCTGGAAGCGGGACTGGAGAGAGGAAAAAAACTCGCTGATACTCCTGCTGCTGATGCTTGGAGCGTCTGTTATTCTGAAGCGTCCCAACCATCATTATATGAGTTACGCGACTCCGGTGCTGCTTCTTTTCTCCTTTCGGACGCTGGAGCGGCACTGTCGCTGGCTATGGCTTGCTCCGTTGCTTTTCCTCATTCTTATCGGGGGATACGTACAACGGTATAGCAGCCACAGCGGCTATTCTAACGGGATGATGTCCCGCAGGCTTCTTGCTCTGGTTCCAGAGGATACCCTTCCTGTGGTGGGCGCTCCTGACCTCTGGTTTGCCTTTCATAACCGCAGGTTTATTCCGACCCACTTTCAGGACCCCTGGAAGGAGTTGCAGCTTCAGGAATTCTATTTTGTGGAGGATGCGTGGGCGGCGAAGTATGACAGCTGGTTCTATAGAAAAGCGGTGGTTTTTTGCTTCAGCAATGCCTCTGTCATACCTGTCGGCTCCACCACGCGTATCGGTGATTTTAAACTGCGTGTTGTCCGGGTGAGCAAAGGATGAGTAGATCCAGAGTGATTACTCTTCCCCATTCTGGATCTGTTCCTGTTTCCGTATGATAGTAAGGATTGCTTTGAGCCGGCTGCCCTTGCTGATCCTTGCAGCAAGGTTGCTGTCCTGGTGGTGGCCTTTCCTGCTTCTCGACATGAAGGACAGAAGTCCGTATCAGCAATGAGCGCGGTCAATGCTTTTTGCTTCTTGCAAGATCCTTGAATTATGTGAGCGAAGATCTGTTAATTCTATGTATATTTTGTCTGATATAACGCTCAAGGATGGTATCCTGTGCCTGGAGAGAAGTATTCCGCACCCTGCCGGGAGTGCAGAGGCTCTTGTTGTCGCTATATTGCCCTGGAAATAGATACTCCAACCTGTAAGTCAGATTATGATAAAATCAGGTGGTACCTTCTGCATCGTGATGTCAGCGTATTTGTTGATCATGATTCTGTATGGCATATTGAATTCCAGACCCCCTGCGAAGCACAGGACCAGGAAAACAGATGTGCCATATACAGTGATCGTCCGAAAATTTGTCGCGATTACGCAGTGGAAGAGGGGGTTTGTGAATACTATGATAATCCCTTTTCTCTGTATTTCACCGGCTGGAGCCAGTTCGAACAATGGCTGGAATCACGTGGAAAAGAGTGGCGTTTTAAAAGACTGAAATGAATTACAATCCACCGGATAGGTGGCTGAAATTGTATCATGATTATGTTTTCAAACAGGAATTTTTATGAATATTTGTGTAACAGGAGCAGCTGGATTCATCGGCTTTCATCTTGCAAAAAGGCTTCTCAAAGAAGGGTATGCTGTTACAGGGATCGATAATCTCAATGCATGTTATGGGCGCTCTTTGAAAAAAGCCCGGCTCAGGCAATTGACCGGGCCAGGGTTTCGATTTCATAAAATCGATATTTGTAATAGAAATAAAATCAATAAAATTTTCATAAACAACCGGTTTGACCGTCTGATCCACCTCGCGGCTCAAGCGGGGGTCCGTTACTCTCTTGAGGCGCCGCACATCTATCAGAGAACAAATAATGAGGGCTTCCTCAATATTCTGGAAGCTGTGCGGGAAGTAAACATTGAGCATATGGTATTCGCATCCTCATCTTCTGTATACGGAAACAATGTAAAAACTCCGTTTTCCGAGCACGACAGAGTGGATAACCCGGTCAGTCTCTACGCCGCCACAAAACGTTCCAGCGAATTAACTGCCGGTGTATATGCAAAACTTTTTAACATCCCGCTCAGCGGGGTCCGTTATTTCACTGTTTATGGACCCTGGGGTCGCCCGGACATGGCCCTGTTTAAATTCACTAAACTGATGCTGGAAGGGAAAGCGATAGAAATTTACAATAAAGGGCAGATGGTCCGAAATTTTACCTATATTGATGATGTTGTTGATGGGACAATCAGGGTGATGAATGCTCCTCCTGTTGAAAAACATGAAGTTGCACTGTACAATATAGGCAATAATAGAGCAGAAACGGTGCTGGATTTTGTTGACACACTGGAATCCGTGCTCGGTACAACAGCACGGAAAAAACTGGTTCCCATGCAGCCAGGTGATGTTTTACAGACCGTTGCGGATATTTCAAAAATTCGGAAATTGGGATACAATCCAGAGACCTCTATGCGTAAAGGGATTGAAAACTTCGTGTCCTGGTACAAATCCTATTATAGGTAATTGCTATGCATATTGCCGTATTGAAAGAAAAAAAGATTTGTGAAAACAGGGTCGCGCTGATCCCTGAACATGCCGCCGCGCTGACGCAAGAGGGCCATACGATCTTCCTTGAAACAGGGGCCGGTAACAACGCCGGCTTTCCTGATTCAGAATACATTTGGGCTGGTGCTCAACCTGTACCCAGAGAAGAAGCCCTCTCAGAAGCTGCTCTTATCCTTAAGGTTAAGGCACCACTGGAAGAGGAATACCGCGATTACAGACCCGATCATATACTCTTCACCTATCTTCACTTTGATGAAAACATCCCTCCTGCTCAGATACACAATCTGATCAAATCCGGTTTCCTGGGAATAGCGTATGAGTGGGTGGGGACAGACAATGAATATCCGCTGCTTGCGCCTATGAGCCGAATCACCGGATATTTGTTCGCACAGAAGGCGATAGAATTGACCACACGGGAGAGAGGTTTTTTGTGCAGCGGTCTGGAAAAAAATTTCACCCCGGCCCGGGTATTAATCATTGGCATGGGAACTATCGGAATGTCTGTCTACAGATTCTGCAAAGCCAATGGATTGGCGGTGGTGATTCTGGACAAGCATCCTGAGACCCTTGCTACACGGCTGGAAAAACGGTTTCCAGACTCTCATCTTTTTAATCCGCGGCATACAGAAGTCATACTATTTGAGAGCGAAAATCCGGGGCAGGCAATTGAAGCGCTGGATTCCAGCATCGAAAATTTTGACCTGATTTTTAACTGTGCGGTACGCCGTTCGGACCTTCCGAAAGATAAAATGGAATATTTGATAACTGAAAAAATGGTACAAAAAATGCGTGCGGGTACCGTGATTTGTGATACAACAGCGTGTGACCGCGATCTGATTGAAACCTGTGTATCCAGCCCGGACCTGGAACATTTCGACCTCATCCACGGAGTGATCCATTACAATACCGACCACATCCCCTCGCTTGTCGCGCAATCCTCTTCCAGACTGCTCAATGACGCAACCCTGCCTTTTATCCGCAAACTCGCCGCCTCTGGCTGTGATGCCGTACTTCAGGATGCCGCTCTTGAAAACGGCACAAGCTGTTATAAGGGCTTCCTCACGCACCGGTATACTGCGGAAAAGAAAAGGATGAGATGGCGGCCCATACGTTCCCTCATCAATCAATAACTAGAGCCTCTCTCTGCAATGGTGTATAGATCGATCAAAAACAGCATGCAGGTTCTTAACCTTCGTTTCCGTGCGTCTCACTGTGTTCTTCAAAGCGCGAGGGTGATTGATGGGAGCAATCTGGACCACTATGAAAGACAGGCCTGTAGATTTGACTTGCTGCCCTGTTGTGCTACAATGATTTCTCTAATTTCAGGATTAATATGGTGGGTGTATGGCGATATCAGGAAGTTCGGTTAACTCCATGAATACAATGCACAGGGAGCGTGTGTCTGCTCTTCTCCCGCTTGTTTCCCGCACATTTGCACTTTCCATCCGGGTCCTCAAACAGCCACTCCGGGGACGGATTGCCCGGGCCTATCTTCTCTGCAGGCTCCTGGATACTTTTGAAGATGATCCTGAACTCTCTGTTCATGAAAAAAAAGAGGCCTTGAGTTCAATAATCCATTTCCTGGAAGGCGGGCCGCTCCCGGAACTTGCGCTTTATATCGATGCAATGAAGGCGTCACAAGCGGAAATCGACCTTGTCAGAGAAGCTGGAGCGCTGCTCCTCTCCCTGAAAGAGATGCCGGAACAGGCGGCTGGAACCATACGTAAATGGGCAGCGGTAATGGGCCGGGGGATGATCCTTTTTCTGGAGAAAAACGAAATACAAACAGTGGAGGAGCTGGAAGAATATTGCTACTATGTGGCTGGCACGGTCGGCTTGATGCTCACCGCATTATTCAAACAGCACTGCCGGTTGAGCAGCTTGCGCTCTGCAATACTGGACAAATACGCTGTCAATTTCGGCCTCTGCCTGCAGTTTGTAAATATTCTTAAGGACAGCGGTCCTGATTTTCAAGAGGGGCGCTGCTTCATCCCCAGCAGTTTAATTGAAGAACAGGGATTAACACGGGATTCTTTTTTCAAGTCAGGAAACCGGGTTGCCGCATCCATCGTCTACGGCAAATTGTTGCAGAAGGCGGATGCGTTTGTCCACGACTCGGAAACCTACATTCGTGCTCTGTCAGGGCGCCATTATAAAGTGAGAAGATTCTGTATCCTGCCGCTTCTTCTGGCTAAAAAAACGCTCAAATTACTCCACACCGTGAAAGGGGATCTGCCATCTGCAACATCCATCCCTAAAATCAGCAGAAGCGATATAAAACGTAGCCTGCTGGCCAGCTATCCGGCGTCTTTTAGCAACGCATTCTTCAGGTTGCTTTAACTTCCTTCATTGATAGCTTCTGCCGCATCTTCAAAATGCAGTTTTGCGTCTTCATAATTCCAGGCAACCGGAAAGACAGGAAACTCATCAATCACATTCTGCGGAGGACAGAAAAGGATGCCATGATGCGCTTCCGCCAGCATCGTTGTATCATTATAGGAGTCCCCCATCGCAATGGTTTTCATTTTCAGATTATTGCGCAGGGCCTGGACTACTTTTCTTTTGGCATCTGGTTGCCGGAGCGTATAGCCGGTAATGGTGCCCTTGTCATCCATATGCAGATCGTGACAGAAAATAGCCGGAAAACCGATCTGCTCCATTAATGGCATGGCAAATTGATAAAAGGTATCGGAAAGAATAATCAACTGAAACCTGCGGCGCAGCCAGTCCAGAAAATCGGGCACCCCGTTAAGAGGATTGAGAGTCGCTATTACCTCCTGAATCCGGGAAAGGGTGATACCCTCTTTTCTAAGAATTTTGATTCTCTGCTGCATCAGTTCATCATAATCAGAGATATCACGGGTCGTGAGCCTGAGTTCATCAACACCTGTTTTTTTTGCTACATTGATCCATATCTCCGGAAAGAGCACCCCTTCCATATCAAGACAGGCTGTAATCATTATCTCCCCCCGTTAGTATTTGCCCGATGTGTTCGAATAGAATTTTATAGAGAACATTATAACATCTGCCACAGTGGAAACAAACCTTTCATTATTTTGAATTTACCCATACACCTGTTTATCTTTTGATTTGCATCACTGTGAGTTTCTCACCCTCAACACTGGAGTGTACAATGTTCAAAGCAATATTCAGGGCCCTGTTCGGAACCAAAGGTGAACGGGATATTAAAAAGATCAAACCCATTGTGGATGCGGTTGCCAATTATGCTGAAATTCTGGCCACACTGAGTGATGAGGAGCTGAAAGCCAAAACCCCTTATTTCAAAGAAAAAATCAGAGAGCAACTCGGGTGCAGACCCTCTGAGCTGGACCTCCAGGGCGATGCAAAGGAGAAAAACAGGGAGAGGCTGCTGAATGCACTCAATGAGATTCTTCCGGAAGCCTTTGCCGTTGTGCGGGAAGTCGCCTGGAGAACAATCAAACAGCGGCCTTATGATGTGCAGGTGATAGGGGGAATCGTTCTCCATCAGGGTAAAATCTCAGAAATGAAAACAGGAGAGGGTAAAACACTGGCCGCAACCCTGCCTGTCTACCTGAATGCCCTGGCCGGATTGGGAGTGCATGTTGTTACAGTCAATGATTACCTTGCGCGTCGGGATGCGGAATGGATGTCGCCGATTTATAAATTCCTGGGCATGAGTGTCGGGTTCATCCTCACAGACATGGAGCCTCAGACACGGCAGAAATCCTATGCTTGCGATATCACCTACGGAACAAACAACGAATTCGGCTTTGATTATTTGCGTGACAATATGGCTGAACACATCAGACTGAAAGCACAGCGGGATTTTTACTACTGTATTGTGGACGAAGTGGACTCCATTCTCATCGACGAAGCGCGGACCCCTCTGATTATTTCCGGACCAGCTGAAGAATCGACAAAAAAATACCACGAAATTCAACGGATTGTTCCCCGCCTGACCAGGGACTTCACTATTAAACAGAATCTGGACGGGCAACTGCTGCAACTGACCAGCCGTAAAGCGGAATTGACCACCATGATAGACGAAGGTGGAGATAACGCTTCTGTGCAGGAAGAGCTTGATGCTATCAAACAAAAGATGAAAGAACTCAACCTGGAAAAACGTGAGGCGACAATCAACAAGACTCTGAACAACCCTCTCGGAGACGGCGATTACGTCGTGGAAGAAGAGGATCGCTCCGTTTTTCTCACCCCACAGGGGATTAAACGGGTGGAAGAGTTGCTCCGGGTGGATAATCTCTACAGCAACAAGAATATTGAACTGGTTCATCATGTGGAACAGGCCCTTAAAGCAAATAGCCTCTTTAAGATTGATGTGGACTATGTGATCAAAGACGGCGAAGTTGTGATTGTGGATGAATTCACCGGACGTCTGATGCCAGGTCGCCGCTATAGTGACGGTCTTCATCAGGCCCTGGAAGCAAAAGAGCGTGTTCATGTTGCCAGAGAAAATCAGACTCTGGCAACGATCACTTTCCAGAACTACTTTCGCATGTACGCCAAACTCTCCGGCATGACAGGGACCGCAGATACAGAGGCGGAAGAGTTCAATAAAATTTACAAACTGGATGTCGTTGTTGTCCCTACGAATAAGCCGATTATTCGCAAAGATTATTCGGACAAAGTCTACCGTACGGAACGGGAAAAATTCCACGCCATTGCTGATGAAATCGTGGAGATAAACAGGAAGGGCCAGCCTATCCTGGTCGGTACCATTTCCGTGGAAAAATCCGAAAAGCTCTCTAAATTGCTCAAAAATCGCGGTATCCAGCACAATGTGCTGAATGCAAAATTTCATGAAAAAGAGGCGGAAATAATCGCGCAGGCCGGGCATAGTAAAAAAGTGACCATTGCCACCAATATGGCCGGGCGTGGTACTGACATCGTGCTTGGAGGGAACCCTGAATTTCAGGGTAAACAGCTGCTGGAAAATCTGCTCCGTGGCGGGCATAAGGAGGTTGATGCTGAAAAGCCGGCGGAATTTGTCCGCTACATCCTCCTCAGAGAGGATGGACAACTGGACAGGTTTATCACTTCTAATCCCGGGTATACAAAAGAGATGGCAAACAAAGTCGCGGTTATCCGGGACGAGTGCAAAACAGATCAGAAGCGGGTCCTCATCGCGGGCGGACTCTGCATCATTGGTACAGAGCGTCATGAAGCGCGCCGTATTGATAATCAGCTCAGAGGGAGAGGAGGCCGCCAGGGAGACCCGGGTGCCAGCCGGTTCTATATTTCCATGGAAGACGACCTGATGCGTCTTTTTGGTGGAGAGCGGTTGATGAATGTTATGCAACGGCTGCGGATGCCGGAAGGAGAAGCGATTGAGCATCCGCTTATCAGCAAGGCTATTGCCAGATCGCAAAACAGAGTGGAAGCGAGAAACTTCGAGATGCGTAAACACCTGATCAAATACGATGAGGTGATGAATGACCAACGAACGTTTGTCTATAAAAAACGCGATACAGTCCTTAAAGAGGAACAGCTTAAAGAACTTGTCATGGAGACCGTCACCAGCGTAGTGGATGAAAAACTGGATGAATACTCAGAAGGGAAAAGGGCTGTTTCAGAAGAGCTGCTGGAAAGTGTCCACCGCTGGACCGCTAATGATTTGCGTATTGATCTTGACTTCTCTGCAATCGATAACATCATAAAAATGGACTTTGATACTTTCAGGGACAACCTGATTGACGGTCTTGGCCAGGTTTATTCTGCTAGAGAGAAAGATCTGGGGGAAAACCAGATGCGCTACCTGGAAAAAGCCGTCTTCCTCAGCACCATTGACAATAAATGGAAAGAACACCTCTATGAGATGGATTATCTGAAAGAGGGGATCAACTGGCGCTCGTATGCGCAGCGGGATCCGCTTGTAGAGTATAAATTTGAAGGTTATAAGATGTTTAACGAGATGCACGTAAACATCAACCAGGAAGTTCTCGCATTGCTTTACCATACTGAAATAGCGGGCCCGATCGAGCAGGATTACGGTTTTGACTCATACTATATGGGCAGTGCAAATCATGATGAATACGGCCAATTCGATATGCTGACCCCGGAAGAGCAGGAGGTGATGCAGCAGCAGGCAGGCAGTGAAGGGATGATGGCTGGCAGGCGGAGGGTGCCGCGCCGGCAAATCATCAATGAGCGAAAGGTCGGGCGGAATAATCCCTGCCCCTGTGGGAGCGGAAAGAAGTACAAATTCTGCCACGGCAGGTAATTCTTGATTTGTACTAACGTAATTTTATTGACTATATGATACCATGTGTTAATATTATTAAAAAATAATTATACTTGGAAAGAGGCTTAGTTGATGGAAAATACAGCTAGCGTTGCAAAACACGCCGGTCTTTTCAGGGCGCTTGGCAACCCAAATAGGCTGAAAATTTACAGCCATCTTTTGCGTTCTGCACAACCACAGAATGTTTCTACTCTGGAGAAAAGTCTCGAAATTAAACAGTCACACCTTTCCCAGAGTTTGAATATTCTCAACAACACCGGGCTTATACGCCGGGAGAGGGATGGAAGCAAGGTCTTTTACAGCATCAACAAAGACTTTTTTTCTGATTTTAATACCTTCAATAAAAACTTTTTCAAAAAAGTCGGTATTTAAAAAGCCTTCCCCTTGACCCATTTCCGGGGTACATTTCTCCGGAAATGGGTAGATCGCCGAATACGTCTCAGAAGACAGAGAAACTTTCCCCTCCAGCGCAAGGAAGTGGTGCAGGCCTGCCTCTCATTCAGAATTTTCCCTCTTTGAAGCTGCTGCAGCGCTCCTCTTCAAATATATATCCGCTACACATTTTTAAGCGAGGAAAAGGTTCTCGTCTCTATGATCTGGATGGAAATCGAATACTGGATTTTGATCTCAACGGAGGTCAACTTCTCTTCGGACATGCCCCTCCTTTTATCACTCATGCAATAAAAAACGCAGTCTCACTGGGCTGGCTGCACAATCAGCTGAACAGGGAGCTGATCCGTTTTTATTCGGTCCTCAAACAGCGGTTCCCTGCAATTACAGAGTATGCAGCCTATTTTCTTCCTGAAGCAAAAACAGCAGCTGCATTGCTGCAGGCCGCTTATCCGGGATGGGAACTCATTCGTCCTGAGCTGTTCACAGATCGTCTGGACACCTTGCGCCTGGAAGGCATAATCCATGCAGCTGTCAGCAGGGGAAGCCCGCTCCTGCTTGATGAAACAGGGAGTGCTTTCCGTACTGCTCCGGAGTTGTTAAGCCAGAAATACAGACCAGAAGCAGCAGCAGCCAGTTTCGGCGGCGTTCATCTCCTCATGCTCCCTGAAGGGCACAGCCTCATCCCTGATCCGTTTTTGCCTCTCCTGCCGGTTCTGGCTGGAGCTTCCGCTTTTCTCAAACGCCTTACCGGACCGGCAGAGCCGTATACAGCTATCAGAGCCCTCACTGCTCTTTTTGCTGAAAAATGCAGTTCGCAGATTTCAGCCTGGGCGGGGTTTTCTCCGATAATTGAACTGCTCCCGGAGCAACGGAAGAAGCTCTTTCAGAAGGGGTTTCTTCTTCCTCAGTCCGGAAAAATCCACTTCTGCTCTGCGCATGCGGATCATGAGCTGAAAGGGCTGGCGGCGGCTTTGAATGTCATCAATGCGTAAGGGATAGAGTATGCAACGCGGTTCAGGCCTCACGGTCCTTTTGCTCTTATTATCTTCTGTCCTGTATACAGTGATAGCTGTCTATAAAGTAGAAAAAGCACAGAGAAGGACTCCCAAAAAGGGAGAAATATCCATCCCGAAGCTCTCTCAAAAAGAGGAACCCTGCTCCGGCGGCTCGAAGCCGGCAGTTACCGGCTATGACATTGAGATGAAAAAGGGGGAACTCCAGAAAGGGGAGCTGTACAACCAGGATCGCTCTCTGCAACGGGTTCCGGTCCTCTGTTACCACAGGATAGATAAAAGCAGACGGGATAATTACTACAGCATCAAAGAAAATTTCATCTGGCAGATGAACTATCTGGCAAGACACTGTAATGTGATCACGACCGGTCATCTGGTGGACTATATTCGTTACAAACAGGGTGTTTCCTCCCGGAAGGTCTCTCTACCTCCTGAAGCGGTTGTGATCCAGTTTGACGATAACTATCGCAGTGTGTACAAGATCGCGTATCCTATCCTCAAACGGCTGCGTCTTAAATGGACATTTTTTATCTACAAGCACCACCACCGCCCCAATCCGCGCGCCCATCTTGTCGAGATGGCCAGAAACGGTGTGGATATCCAATCACACACGATGACCCATCCCTGGTTCCATAAGCCGGCCAGAGGTCAGAGTATGAAGGCGTACGTACGGGAGATGCACTGGCAAATCGGGGGATCAAAGAGATATCTGCAGGAGCTATCCGGCAGACTGGTGCTTTACCTTTCCTATCCCTTTGGAACATATAGTGATTTAGCGGTTGCGTTGTGCAAACGATACGGGTATCACGGGATGTTCGCTGCAGACGGGGGGTACGCTACGGAAAAATCCCCGCTCCACGCTATTGAACGAATTCTGGTGACAAAGGGCTGGAGCCGCTCTTATTTTAAAAAGGTAGTTGAAGGGCGGATGACGTATCGCAAGCAATTTGTCCCTACAAGAATGCTCACCCCTTCACAGGCATGCAAACTGAGCCGTACCTCGTCTCTATAGATCAATCCCTGCCAGGTTGTCCTGGTATATATCCCATCGCTCATGTTTTATCCCGGAACATATACCGTACATCAACGCGGCCGTTTTGCAAGCAATCCCGGTTTTCCAGAAGCAGCAGCCGTCTCTTTACAGGACTGTCCTGGACTCTGGAATAGCTCCCGGGTGTACGATCGGAGCAGATAATCCTGTGGCAGGGATAAATAAGCGGAAAAGGATTACAGGCCATCACGGAAGCTACAGCACGCACTGCGGTTGGCCTCCCGGCAAGGGCAGCCAGATCAGCATACGTGCTCACCCGTCCGAAAGGGATGTGGAGCAGAGTGGAAAGCACCTGAGAGGCAAACGGGGTAACAGTGGACCAGTCGAACCAGTCCGGGTCAACTGGCACCGGTCCACCGCTATACCAGGATGCATACCATCGTCTGAAGCAAGATGGCGTTGCTGCAGCACTCCCTGCTTGCGGATAAAAATCCTCAGGAAGATCTACAGCAGCAATTTTACCATTCTGTACTGTCACTGTAATCAAACTGGAACGCATATACGTGGAAATTACTCCCGGCCTTCAGATAATCTTTGCATCAGCTTCTGGATGCGTTGTAGCGGTTACAGCACTGTATGCACTATCCCGACTTCATGCTGATCCAATCTGTATCTTAATCATCGCCGCCCAGAAGCCCGAGACGGATGGCAAAATAGAGCAATGTCAACAAAGAAGATGCTGCTGCCGCTATATAGGTGAGCGCTGCGGCATTGAGCACCTTGTTTACCCCGACCGCTTCCCCTCTATCAAGAATACCGTATTCTACAATCAACCGTTTCGCCCGGGAGGAGGCGTTGAATTCCAGGGGTAGAGTAACAAATTGAAAAAGCACTACTACTCCGAAGAGGACCAGCCCGGCAATCGCCAGGTCCAGGGCCCCCATAATCATCCCTGCAATAATGATCCAGTAAGACATATTGGAACCGATCGCAGCCGGTTTAGCCAGCATCTGCCAGAGCGACATGACCGAATACCCTTTAGAGTGCTGAATCGCGTGCCCGGCCTCATGAGCCGCTACTCCTATTGCGGCGATTGAGTTGGAACCGTATACTTCCTCAGAAAGACGGAGCACTTTTTCTCGTGGTGAATAATGGTCAGAAAGCGAACCGCTGGTCCGTTCAATTTCCACATCATGTATACCCTGTGTTTCCAGGATCTTCTGCGCAGCAGCTGCTCCGGTCATCCCGGAATACGATGCAGCTTTTGAATACTTTCCAAAATTGCTTTTCACCTGCCATGATGCCCAGAGCGAGAGAAGCAGCGCAGGTGCGAGCATCATCAGATAGAGGGGATCGAAAATCATATTGTCCTCCTTCCCGTATTATCATATATATCCTTTAATTTTACGGAAAAATTAAATGGATGTGTATTATATGATTATTTATTTGAGATCCATGCTTTACCAGAGGCAATCGGTATGATAAGGTACATTCATCAGGCAATCGGAGGTTGTGATTCATGAAGCGTTCACTATCATTGGCTCTGCTCTGCTGCATTATAGTGCCCGCAGCTGCCAGAATACGAAACCCTTTAAAAGAAATGGCCGTTGTTTGCAGACCAGGCAAGCGGGGCAGATATGTGCTCGCTGATAATCTGGCGAGCTACTATGAAGGCAAGCCCTTTCGATATGAAGCGGGCCACAGCTACTACGACTATTCCGACTTTGTGGGCTTTTTTGAAAGCCGCTTCCTTAACCGGCGCAAAGCGAAAAAGGTCCTTATCTACCCTCATAAGGTGCGCTCCCTTTACAAAGATGGCTGGGAAGAGACCGTGATGTTTTCCCGTCAGATGGCCATGGGGCTGCGCATCGGGAGCCTCCGCCCCCGTAAATTGGGCATGTTTCCTGTTATTTATCGTTATCTCGCAGATACTAAAATCCGGAGACAGGGAAAAGTCATCACTCTGGAACCGGTGAACAAAGGTCGGTATATTGCGCTCGCTGCGGATGTCCCGATCCGGATGCGCAGAATAACATACAAAGGGGACAAAAAACTCTACCGGCATATCCGTTTCCGAGGCAATACAGTCAAGCTCTTGATTGAATCCAGAGACAGAGTTCGGAGCATGAATCTGGTGCTGGCATATGGGAGCAGCCGTGATCAGGCAAAGCGCACAGCTTTGATGCTGGTCAGAGGGAAAGGCTGGAAAGGGGCGGATCGATTCATGAATGCGTTACTCTCCAGAAGCTGGATCCGCACCGGTCACAGAGAGTACGACAGAGCTGTTCTCTGGTCTCTGGCTTCCGCCTATTCTATGGTAGTTGAAGAATTCGGCAAGGGCATATGGGCTGGTCTGCCCTGGTTCCGGGACAATTGGGGTCGGGACACCTTTATCGCTCTTCCCGGTACTCTACTGGTCAACGGCCGTTTCAGAGAAGCCCGGGACGTTATTCTTAACTTTGCCCGTTTCCAGAATAAGGGAAACCGGGTGCTTCTGCTCAAAGTCAGTGAGGCCCGATTTAAGGAGGCTGCTGGAAAAGTACAAACTATCCATGGGATCTCCCGAATCTCCCGCAAAGGCGGTGACCTTGTCATCCACCCGACTGCTGATGTTCTCAAGAAGCGGGTCGGTACACGCCTTCTACTGCAAAGAATCAAAGGGGCGATCCCATTTGCCCGGATCAGCCGGATGGTCCTGAAAGATAAAACATACGGCCGTGTTCCGAATCGGGTGAGCCGAAAAGACATCATCTATAACACAGCGGATGGGACCCTCTGGTTCATACGAGAGATATGGGAATATCTGCAGTACAGTGGAGACCGGGCTTTTGCCCGCAAAATTTTTATCGCAGTACAAACCGCACTTGAGGGCGCTCTTCGTTACAGAACAGACAAACACGGCTTTCTAACCCACGGGGCAGCCGACACATGGATGGACGCACGGATCGCCGGAAAACAGGCCTGGTCCCCTCGGGACAACCGGGCCGTGGAAATTCAGGTCCTCTGGAACGAAGCGCTCCGGATTGGCTGCAAACTCGCTCTGATAAACAGGCAGCCCGGACTCGCCCGTAAATGGAAGCGGATTGCTGTCCGGCACAGAAAAGCCTTTCTGAAACTTTTCTGGGATGAAGGCAGAAAACGGATGGCGGACCGGGTCAGCGCAAACAACAAAGCGGATTACAGCTGCCGGCCTAATCAGTTGATGCTGCTCTCTGTGCCGCTGGCTGCGGGTTTTGTCCCGGAACTGATCGGCGCCCATCTGGTCCGGCAGGCGGTGACCACCCTGCTGTACCCTTACGGCATCGCAAGTCTTGACCAGAACCACAACTGGTTTCATCCCTACCATGAACACGACTTCTATCACAAGGATGCGGCATACCATAATGGCACGGTCTGGGGATGGAATGCCGGATTTACGGTAACAGCACTCGCCCGGTATGGTCAACAGGAGCTGGCCTGGAAGCTCTCCAGAAATCTCAGCAGACAGATCCTGAAGATGGGTTGTCTGGGGAGTATGAGTGAGAATATCCACGCCCTTCCTGATAAGGATGGAAAGATCAAGCTCTCCGGTACCTTCAGCCAGGCGTGGAGCGTTTCGGAATTCGCCCGTAACGCATTTCAGGATTATGCTGGTTTTCGGCCGCGGCTGATGGACAACACTGTTCTCCTTGAGCCGTCGCTCCCGGGTTCCTTTCAGAGGGTACGCGGAGAATTTGCTTTTGGCAGGTGGGGTCAACTGTATCTGCAGTGCTCAAAAAAGCACGGAAAAACCATCTGGGTAATACGTGTGTCAGGTATGCGCAAAGGAGTTACCCTCTGTTTTCGCCCTCTCATTGGAAAAGAGCGGTATGAAATAAAGAAAACAATCCGCCCCCGAAGGCGGTATCAATTTGTCCTGTCGTCCGGCCCGACCCTTCTGCTGAATGGGCGGAAGATAGATTTACGGTTATTCCGTAAATCGTATGCAAGCGTCTTCAGCGGACTCCGTTTTGCCAGGCCCCGAACCCCTGAAGGGATCAAGAGTATTCAAAAGAAGCAGTATCTGAGAAAAATCATCTTGAAACAATAGTTCGGCAAAATGACGGAGACAGAATATACCCCCCTGTGTATATTGAAAACCGCCTCTGGCGCCCGAAGGTAAACCCGGGCAGGCGCTCCTTGTGCTACGGGATCAGGCGGCAGAGTCAGGGCCTGTACTATACCGGATAGCATTGCACCGTAAATTCTGGAATTGAAAGAGAGATAAAAGAGCCCATCTGTAAGGTTATACCCTGGAGCTGTATCTGCCATTGAAAGACCTATCAGGACCTTTTTCATAAGTAGTAAATCGCATTCCTGCTGTAAGAGCCCGGAGCTTTTAGAGTAAACCCTTCAGAGAGACCCACGAAAGACAGGGCAGGGACCGGAATCTTCATGATAGACAACCCTATCAACCGGGTTAACCTTTTCCCTTCTTTGTACTGTTTTGAGTAAGGAGAACAGCCGGTCCTCAGCAGCTGCCCCACACTCTGATTGATGGGAAAGATCAATATTAAACTACTGCGGCAGAATCTACCGGGAATAAGCGAGGAATATCCTTAAATGTTCCGCTCCGTTTGACGTTTCACCCAGGGGAAGATGACAGAAGTGCATATCTGAAGAGCGAAGGTAGTTAAAAAAAACATCAACAACACAATAAATGGCGCCCCTGAGCTTAAAAAAACCCTGTCTGCCTCTGATACTTCTCTTCCGTTTTATGATTATAAAGTATATAATACTCTCATGAGCGAAGCAGCCATCATCGCCAGCACAGCAGAACCATTGACAGGGGATTCCATAATCCATGGCCTGCAGGATCTGGGGGTCAAACCCGGAATGGTGATACTTGTGCACAGTTCACTCAGCTCACTCGGCTGGGTCTGTGGCGGCGCGCTGACCGTAATTCAGGCTCTGGAAAGAGCTGTTTCACCGGGTGGTACGATCATGATGCCAACTCATTCCACCCAGCATTCTGATCCGGCAGGCTGGCAAAATCCGCCTGTCCCGAAAAGCTGGGTTGCGACTCTCAAGAAAAATTTTCCTCCTTACGACCCTCAGAGGAGTGCAACGCGAGGGATGGGCTGCATCCCGGAGCTGTTCCGCACTCAGCCAGGAGTCATCCGCAGCAGACACCCTCTCTATTCTTTTGCTGCATCAGGCCCCAAAGCCAGGGCTCTGACCTCAGCGCATCCCCTTGACTACGCTCTGGGGCCCGGGAGCCCCCTCTCCCGGCTCTATGATCTTGATGGATACATTCTCCTCCTGGGCGTTGGTAACAGCAGCAACAGTTCTCTGCATCTGGCTGAATACCTTGCGGATTATCCGGGCAAAGAAGAATGCATTGAAGGGGCCCCAAGGCAGCATGGAAACCATTCAGAATGGGTGACATTCAAGAACATGAAATTAAATGAGGATGATTTTGAAGAGCTGGGCAACAGTTTTGAATGGGAACAGCCTGATGCTTACAGAAAACAGACGATCGGTTGCGCCCCTGTACGGTTCATCCATCAACGGCGACTGATTGATTTTGCTGTTAGCTGGATGAAGGAAAACAGAAATTAAGTCTCTTCCAGGCTGTACCCCTCCTTATGCAGCACCCTTCCAAGCTCTGCCCGGTCAGGGATAACACCGGTGATTTCGAGCAATCCTGTCTCCAGATCTGGAACTGCCCTTTCCACGCCCTCGATCCCCTCCACTGCCTCGCGGACATGATGAACACAATCCCGGCAGGACATCCCCCGGACAATCAGTCTGTTGGTTGCAATTCGCGATCGTTTCGCTTTAGCCCGGAATTTTTTTACCCCGCGCCTTATGATGAGATAAAGCATTAAAATGGAAACCAGGAGAGCAGCTCCGAATTGCAGCGGCGAAGCTGAGCTATGATGCATATGCTCTATACTCTTCCCTGCTGACGGCAGCAGACTGCCAAAAAGGAGACAGAAAACAATGCTGAAAAATGTAATCACACTGAGATATATGGAAAGAATCTTACCCCCGAGCGTCCGGTAAACAGCCCCAATAGTGGCGACATTTGTTGCAGGCCCGGCCATCAGGAAAACCAGCGCTGTACCGAGCGGCATCCCGGCGGCAACCAGTCCGGCGGCCACAGGGACCGATCCTGTTGTACATACATAAAAAGGAACACTTACGGCCAGAACCAGCAGCATACCGGGAAGACCGTTTATCCATTTCAGAGAAGCCAGATATCCGGTTGGAATAAGAAGAGTGATCAAGGCGGAAATTATAACACCGAGAATCAGCCAGAGATCAATAGACCCCATGATCTCGTACACACCGTATCGAATCGCTTCCCCCGGAGTCCGTCGGACCCGTTCTCGTTTTGGAATAACCCTCGACTTGAACTCAGGTTCATTTTCCGATGCACCGGCCAGGATTCCACCGACTGTCCCGGTGAGAAAAGCTGCCGCCAGCTTGAAGAGCGTAAACGGCCATCCCAGAAAACTTTGTGTCACCAGAATGGAATCCACTCCGGTCTGAGGTGTGCTGATCAGGAAACTCACTGTTGCCCCTTTCGAAGCCCCCTCCTTGCGCAGACAGAGAGCCGTAGGGATAACTCCGCAGCTGCACAACGGCATAGGAACGCCGATAGCCGCTGCGGTCAGCACACCGCGAACACCTCCGCTGCTGAGAATTTTCCCTATTACACCAGGGGGCACAAGGATGTGCAACAGTCCGGCCAACCCTATACCGATCAGAAGAGAGGGAGCAAGCGAAAGCAAAACAGACCAGACGGTCGATAGAAATTGTTCCATCATCGCAGGGATCTTTCATTTATTATTGATATTCCTATTAAAACAGTAGGAATATCCATGACTGAAATCAAGTGCTTCAGCAATAATTCATGATGGGCGTACCGGTATCTGTGTAGTATACTGAAGAGTATCAGGGGGAAATCATGCGAAAACTGCTCATCTTTTCAGTGCTGGTCTTTACAACAGCGCTTTTTGCTCAGGAACGGGTCCGGGTGGTGTCCAGACAGCTTCCAAAAGGAGAATACGCCTTTTATGCGGCAAATCCTTACCTTTACCCGGTCCAGCTGGATATTCGATTCCCCAGGTATATCAATCTCAAGAGCGATGTGAAGATCCCATTCCACACAGTCCTTCCTCCGCAGAGTTCCCGGAAAAAACTTTTCACACTCAAACCGGCTGGTACCGGGAGGTATGGATATAGCATGAGTTATCTGGTATCTCCAGGGGACCCTGGAATGCAACCTGACCCTGATGTGATCTACTCGCTTCCTTTTGCCCACGGCACGAAGCACAAGGTAGGCCAGGGGTATTTCGGTACGTTTTCTCACTCCAGAAGAACTGGAGAGTATGCGATCGACTTTGATATGAAAGTGGGCACACCCGTCCTGGCCTCCAGAGCCGGTCTGGTTGTAGACACCAAAGACGATTCTAATATCCGCGGCTTGACCAGCAGCTACGCAAAATATGGCAATTACATCCTTATCTATCACAAAGACGGCACTTTCGCCCGCTATCTTCACCTCCGTTATAACGGATCTATTGTCCGGGCTGGTGACAGAGTAAGAAGAGGTCAAAAGATCGGTTATAGCGGTAACACAGGGTGGACAAGCGGCCCGCACCTCCACTTTCAGGTCTCCAGAGTGATAAAGGGGGGGCTCCAGACAATCCCCACTGACTTTCTTCTTTTTAAAGGGCAAAAAGGCAGACTCACTCCGGGCCGCTACTACTACGGCTGGCAAGCCGGCAAAAAAATTTTCTCTCGAATTTTTGGTCGTAACCTCAAAAACAGTGGGTTTAACAGGCACCTGAGAGCAACGGGATATACAGGAGAGGTAAAAATTCGGACCAAACAGATTGATGACGCCGTCATTCTCTATGGGGTCAATGGGATGAAAAAGACTGTTACCATAAAAGTGGAACCTATGAATATGCGCAATGCCGTTTGCACAAAAAAACTGCCTTACACAAGAGAAATGCCCCCTCTCAAAGAGGTATTCCTCCTGATCATCCGCTCCCGGGATCCAGCAAAGCAATGGAGTTACGGATATCGATATTCCTGCAGCTGGTGAATTATTTAAAATCCGTCCAGCTGGTTAGTTGTATCTTTCATTTATGAAAATTTCAAACACCGGCTTAGCCGTTGTTGCACAACAGGTCAATAAAGCCTATCAAAATAAAAAAGTCCGCACATCGCTTCAAGCGGTTGATAATCTTTCCTTCGAGGTGCCGGCATCCACCTGTTTCGGTTTCCTGGGCCCCAATGGCGCCGGCAAGACCACGATGATGAAGATGCTCTACGGAAAAGTACAGCGTGACCATGCAGAGAGGTTGGAAGTCTTCGGCTACGATCCCTTACATGAACCACTGGAGATAAAAAGTTTAACCGGCATCGTCCCCCAGGAGGACAGTCTGGATCAGGATCTGACAGTCAGGCAAAATCTGATGATCTACGCCGGATTTTACGGGATCCCGAAGCAGAAGGCGACCCTGCGCATCGATGAACTGCTGGAATTTATGCAGCTGTCGGAGAAGCAAACAACAGCTATCCGCGCTCTCTCCGGTGGAATGCGGCGCAGGCTGGTCATCGCCCGGGCCCTGCTCAATGAACCCCGGCTTCTTATTCTGGATGAACCGACAACAGGCCTGGACCCACAGGTCCGACACCTGATCTGGGGAAAACTCACAGGTCTTAAGAAGCAAGGTGTAACTCTTCTTCTCACAACTCATTATATGGAAGAAGCGTTCCAGAATTGTGATAATTTGATTATGATGCATAAAGGGAAGAAGGTGCTTGAGGGCGAACCGACAGCCCTTATCCTGGAAAATATCGAGAAATATGTGCTGGAGGTGATGCATCCCCCGGAACAGTTATCCACCCTCTGCAGTGAAGAGATCAGGATGGAAATGACAGAAAACAGGGCCTTTCTCTACGGAAATTCCTTTAAGACTCTGCAAAACTGTTCCGAGAAGCTCGGGACACACGACCATTATTTGCGGCAGTCCAATCTGGAGGATGTTTTCCTCAAAATAACAGGAAGATATCTTGATGAAGGCTCCTGATCCCGCCTGCATCCGTTGCGCTGCTCAAATCCCGAAATTCAGACAGCGTCTCTTCAGTGTCTGGTACAGACACCTGCGCGTCTATATCCGTTATCTGATCAGCAATGGGCTCCCCCCCTTTCTGGAGCCACTCTTTTTTCTGGCTGGAATTGGACTCGGACTGGGGAGCAAACTGGCGCCGGTTGACTCTGTCCCCTATCTGATCTTTCTGGCAAGCGGAATGCCCGCCCCACCGGCTATGTTCACGGCAGCCTTTGAATGTACCTATGGCACCTTCATCCGGATGAATATTGACAGGGTCTATGATGGAATGCTGGGAGCAGCCATATCTGAACGTGACCTGATTATTGGTGAAATCATTTTCGCGGGCAGTAAGGGGCTGTTCTTCTCTGCTTCCGTGATGCTGGTGCTCACCCCTTTCGGACTCCTCTCTTATCCCGTGGTTCTGCTGGCACCTTTTGTCGGATTTATTACAGGAATCATGTTTGGTGCACTGGGGATGGTGATCACTTCATTCGTAAAGACAATCAACCATTTCAACATTTTTATCACCGGTTTCCTTACCCCCATGTTTTTCTTTTCCGGCCTGGTCTTTCCTCTTAAAAATCTTCCGCTGGAACTCCACTGGATTGCAGAGCTTTTGCCCCTGACCCACTCTGTTCGGATTATCCGCAGCTGCGCATTGTCTGCTGCTCAAAAGGGCGCATTGTTCTCAATACTGTATATGCTCCTTTTTTCCCTGGTCTTCTCAATGCTTGCTGTCAAATTGCTACGAAAGAGACTGATCGACTGATGGATACGGTGTGTAGACCGCGATATGTTCCGGGCAAAGAGGGTGTACGATTATCGATCAGGTTCCGCCGCCTCTCCGCCATTCTGCTGATTGTTTTCCCTGATGGGCATTCTTTTTATGTAATACCGGCACGTGATTCTGGACAACTTATCCGTGCATGAGAGATCCAAAAATTTCGTCGATATCCTGATGGATCACCAGGGTGAAATAACTATCATAAGGACCGGGTTCATTATTGATGAGCACAGACATGGCACCTGGCCTGTATTGCATCAAACGCAGTGGATACCGGGCTGCCGGCTGAACGGTCAGAGAGGATCCCAGCACCAGAATGAGATCGGCAGGAGGAGGGGAATCATATATATCGTAAAACGCCTGGGGCAGCGGTTCACCATAGAAAATAATATCAGGTTTCACAACGCCACCGCAGGAGCAAAAGGGGATTTCTCCTTTTTTGAGAGAATCCTTATACTGATCAATCGTAAAAATTGCCTCACAGTCCAGACAATGTCCTGTGCGATAACAGCCATGGCAGGCAACCACATTGCTGCTTCCCGCTCTTCCGTGAAGCATATCAATATTTTGAGTCACTATAGAGACCGTTTTCCCCTTTTTTTCAAGTTGCGCTAAATAAGAATGGGTGAGTGAAGGATGTACCGCCTCTGTAAAAAGCTCTTTAGAGAAATCAAAAAAGGCATCAGGATGCTCCTTGAAATAACTGATTTCAAAAAGAGATTCAGGATACGGTAGATTATACCGCTGCTGGACAGCTGAATAAATACCTTCAGGTCCACGAAAGTCAGGTATGCCGCAACTGGTACTGATCCCGGCACCACTAAAAACAGCTATCGTCTTCGCCTTATCTATAGCGGTGAGGAGCGTTTTCTGAATATCAATCATAATGGCTATCTTCGCAGGTAGGAGAGTGCTTGCGGTAGCACAATATCATTCCCGAAGTTATCCTCTCCATATCCATTTTCAGCAAGAAGACGAATATCCTCAAGCGCCCTGGTATCTCCGTCAAATCGAACGCGGATGTCCGTTTTGATATCAATCTTGCCGATGGCGAGGAACCGGGCAATCCCTCGTCTGGCATACTCACCCAGCGTTTCTCCGTCAATAGGCGGTAGATCATTGAAAATGATACTCCCTTCATACAGGATGATCTTATCACTCTCAAGTAGAGAGAAGAATATCACTCTGAGCGCCAGCTCCTTCTCCTCCAGCTCATCCATATCCTTCAATATTGGAAGTGCATCCAGCTCCTTGGCCAGCTGTTTCCGTTTGATCGCGTTTATCTTCTCATTGACCCGGAACAGATCAAGAGGGATACTGGCATCGTATTCCGTTTCTTCCAGGATCAGATGCACTTTTGCACCATAGTGGAGTACTATCCTGGAGATCATGGTTGATGGTCTGACGTGGAACCCTCGATAACCGGGTACCGGTAATTCGATGCTACTATGTTCAGAGTATTTTTGAATCGTATTCCTGCACAGCTGCTGGGCTATCTTAAGATAGCGATACGAAAAACAGAGGCAATAATCCATCAGAAGATGAAGGATATCATCGGTTTTTAAATGCCTGTGTTTAGAGGGTGCTTTAGTCGTATTCCTGGACATATGTCTTTCATAAAAATGACAGAGTACAGTGGCTATTTCCGTTAAATGATAGATTATAGAAATATGTCCTCTCAACAGCGGAAGATCGGTATCCAGCTGCTCCAGATTTGTGTCGGACAGATGAGTATCATAAAGTGACTGTAAATTATGGAAACGGTTCTGAACAATTCTCAATTTACTCTCACTGACTGTCTCTGGAATTGCTTTGATATAGTCCTCTTTTTCTACTTTTGCAAAATCCATCAGCAGCCGACTTTCTTCAGACTGATTAAGGAAAGCGGAAGCCAGCAGGATTATAGTCTTTTCATGGAGATCAGGATCACTAAGCTGCTTATTGGCTTCAAGCAAACCTTCGGGTAAAGCTTCTGGCTCCAGCAACTTCTTCCTGGTTAGAGCAGGGGTAGAAAATCCGCACTCTTTGGCTGCTTCGCGGAAACTGACAGCTGAGCTATACACTGCCTTGCAAATAGAGAGAACCGCCTTCTCGGTAGCTTCCGGAAAGTTCCCTGCCACTGGAAGCAGACAATAGCCGGGGCTGGTATATCGAATGTGAAGTATGGCATAACAAACTCTGGAAAACTGCTTGGCTGCTGCCACTGATTTCCTGAGTTCCAGATATTTATGGTTGTTTTTGGCATCATAAAAATCAAGCAATTCTTCCAGTCTGGTGGCGCTGCCGAAATAATTCCCGAGAAACGGCCTGGCAATAATTTCGCCAGGGTCAGTATTCTCAAGAAGCATTTTAGACAGTGCGAGTAGCTCACAAACATAAGGGGCAACACATTCTCTGAAGCGATCCTCATCAACAATCTGTCTTACTCTAGCCTTGTTTTCCATAAGCTTCAAAAATCCTCAATACCGTCTCCCGTATTCATTAGAGTGCCCTATTTTATACCAGCCGGGGGCAGATAACAACCGGAAAGAAGTTCTTCCACATTTTTCTTTCATCATGTATCTTTCGTAAGAGAAGTTTTCACAATATTATAGAAATAATAAGGAGTTCCAGACATGACAACCAAGTACACTGATCTCGGTTTGGTGAATACCAGAGGTATGTTTGAAAAAGCTGTGGACGGCGGTTTTGCTGTTCCTGCATACAATTTCAACAATATGGAGCAGATTCAGGCAATCATCACAGCCTGTCTTGAATCACAGTCTCCGGTCATCCTTCAGGTCTCTTCCGGAGCCCGTAAATACGCTAATGAAACTCTCCTTAGATATATGGGTCAGGGGGCCATTGAAATGATGCGCAATCTCGCAAAGGAAAAAGGGCTTGGTGAAATTCCGATAGCTCTTCATCTTGACCATGGTGATACCTATGAACTCTGTGTAGCCTGCATCGAAAGCGGCTTTTCTTCTGTGATGATCGATGGGTCTCACTACCCTTATGAGGACAATATCGCACTTACAAAAAAAGTTGTTGATTACGCACATCAGCATGGGGTGACTGTTGAAGGAGAACTCGGTATACTGGCCGGTGTGGAAGATGATGTTTGCGCTGAAGAGCACACCTACACACAGCCTGAAGAAGTTGAAGACTTTGTACAGAGAACCGGGGTTGACTCTCTGGCTATCTCTATTGGCACCAGCCACGGCGCCTATAAATTCAAACCAGGTCAGAACCCTGAAATACGTCTGGATATTCTCAAAGAGATCGAAAAAAGAATCCCTGGTTTCCCGATCGTCCTTCATGGGTCCTCTTCTGTTCCTCAGGATGCTGTTGACACCATCAACAACAACGGAGGAAAACTGGAAGCTGCAATCGGGATCTCTGAAGAGCAGCTCCGCCTGGCCGCTAAATCCGCTGTATGCAAAATCAATATAGACTCTGATGGACGCCTGATCATGACCGGAAAAATCCGTGAAATCTTCAACCAGAAACCCGAAGAATTTGACCCTCGAAAATACCTCGGGCCGGCCCGTGAAGCTCTCAAAGAATTGTATATTCACAAAAATAAAGAGGTACTTGGCAGCGCAGGACACGCAGCTGAAATCATCAACAGCTGATACTGGAGCTCGATGCAAAAGCCGCCTGTGAAGGCGGTTTTTTATTTCCTGAATCAGTTAATATTACTGGCCGCAGCGTTAGCCATCTGGAAGAACAGACTGTCGCCGTCAGTGCTGTAACATTCCGATATTTCAATTAATTCGTCAATTATCTTAAAGAAAGCGTTTATCAATGCCGGGTCAAAACTACGCCCGCTCTCCTCTTTAAGAATGTTAAGAGATTTTTTGATAGTAAAGGCTTGCTTATAGGGGCGCCTGGAAGTGAGTGCGTCAAATACATCCGCAATAGCGCTTATTCGCCCTTCAAGGGGTATCTCCTTTCCTGAAAGCTGATGTGGATAGCCCTTGCCGTCCCAGCGTTCGTGATGGGTAAGCGCAATCCGTTCGCCCATCTCAATGATGGGGTAAGAGGAATTTGCCAGTATCTTTCCGCCGATAACAGTATGCTGCATCATAATATCCCATTCATACCCGTCCAGTTTTCCGGGTTTAAGAAGAATTTTGTCCGGGATTCCAATTTTACCAACATCATGCATGGAGGTTGCGTATAAAAAGGTTTCTGTCCAGGCCGGCTCCATACCCAGTTCGGTTGCCAGTAGATGACCATACAGGCTCATCCGCTGGATATGCGAGCCTGTATCCTGATCTTTATACTCCGCAGCTTTTGTCAGCCTGATAATGGCTTCCAGAGAGGCATTCTTAAGCTGAGAAGTCCGCCGTATAACCTCATCTTCAAGAATTTTCTGCTGGTCCTTGAGCAGGTCTTGATATGCCTTGGACTCCAGAAGATTGGTTACGCGGACAAGCAACTCTGCCCTGCTCACTGGTTTAGTCAGAATATCGCTGCTTCCTGACTCCAGAGCTCTGACTCGATCTTCTGTGTTCTCCAGAGCCGTGACCATCACCACAGGAATGGGTCTGGTTTGCTGTTGTTGTTTAAGTCGCTCAACTGTTTCAAAACCATCCAGCTTCGGCATAACAGCATCCAGAAGAATGAGGTCAGGAAGAAAATTCGAAGCCGCCTGAAGCGCTTCAAGACCGTTGGAAGCGGTTTCCACCTGGTATCCCTTAGGCATAAGAATCCCTTCAAGTAGATGCCGTGTCCCACGATCGTCATCAACAACAAGTATTAATGGTTTCTTTTCAGCCATCGCCACTCTCCAGAAAAGTTTCAAGTATAGGATAGATGAGGCAGTGCTTTTTTACAAGAGATGAAACGGAGTATTTTTTAATGCAAAAAATCAAATGGCACTGTAGGTAGCAGAAATGGGGTCAATGAAAAACTCCTGGATTGCATTATTGTGTTATTGAAAAAGGAGGGATAATCCCGTATGGTTTTTTTAGTGGAGGTGGTGGCTGATGAAGGTCGTGACCACAATTTCTTTAATCATTTTTATTGAATTTTTGCTCTTGCTCTTGCTCTTTTTCATCAGTAAGGCGAGAAGATTTCGTTACATTTCAGTTTCTATGCCATTCTGGATAACCGCAACGGCCTGGCCAATGCTTGATCTGATGGCACTTCAAAATCACGGCTTTTTTCTTCTCCAGCTGGAACGAATATTGGTCTACTCATTGCCGCCGGCCATTGTTCTTGCCGCTTCGGGAAAGGACCCTGGAGAACGATTCTGGAAAAAAGTAACCTGGGCAATACTGACTCTTTCTCTCACACTCGGTATCATTGGATTATGCTCTGGTCTGCAATTTGCGTCGAGCACCACCAGCAATTTTTTCTTCACTGTTTCTTTTTTCATTTTCTTTACCGGACTTGCTGTTTTTGTGATCAGAAATTTTTTTATAGCAAAGAGCCTGTGCATCAGAACAGAGCGAAGACGGCTTACTCTCAGTACTTCACTTCTGATCATTGCCTCTGCCTTCTCATTTGTCCTGATCCTTCTCAAGGAAAGCCACAGCACTGAGCTCCTATCATCACTGGTACTCCTTCCAGCTTTCGGGGCGCTGCTTCTGGGACTCCCTGAACAGGGAACCCGGGCGATCAGTGTCTCAAGAAGCGGTCGCCAGGATATTCTTGATAAGATCGGCGTGATGATATTCATTATTGATGCAGAGGGCGGGATGCTTTTTGCTAATCGTGCTGCAAGTGGACGGCTGCGCCTCAGAGGCCCTGTACTGGGCAATATTTCCTTTAACGATCTGATTTTCGGCGATTTTCAATTTTCAGGCAAAGAAGAATATCGCCGTAATCTCAGTTTGTTCGCCACTGATGGAGAAAAACTTTATGTTGAAGCATCCTTCATTCCTGTCGGCAGCGCTCCGGTTCAGGCGTATCTTGTGGTCTGCACTGATCTGAAGGAAATTGCCGGAGCAATTGAGAGCGGCATCCTGCTGGAACGGCTCCGCAGATGGAATGCTGATAAATTTATGAGCGGCAACAGAGATGGAAGAGAACGGGACTCCTTCCTGAGTATTATTGAAAATATTGATAATGGGGTTGTGGTTATCAATGACGATCTGAATCTTCTGTATTGCAATAGAGCTTATGAGGAGATCTCAGGGATCCTTCGAGAGGATTATCTGGGATATCCTTTCCACAGACTCCCGGCCCTTTCCAGATCTCGACTCATTGAAGAATCCCGTTACTTTGAGCAGGAAGAAATATCGTTCAAAAATATAAAAACCGGAAGAAAGTTTGACATTCTTCTGTTCCTGGCTCCAGTTAAAATCGCCACCAGTGAACAACTGGGCATGATCCTGACCACTACCAATATCAGCCGGCAAAAGGAGGAAGCCAGAAAAAAAACGGAATTTGTCTCCTATGTCAGCCATGAAATCAACTCCCCTTTGAGCACCATCCAGGGTTTTGCGTCTACATTAAAAGAAATCGATTCTCTCTCGGAAGAAGATAGAAATAATTATCTGACAATTATTGAGCAGGAAGCAGCAAGGCTTTCACGTATCATTGAAGAACTCCTCTCTCTCTCCAGACTGGAATCAGATGGCTTCTCGCTTGAAAAGCAACGATTCTCTCTTACTGATTTGATAAAGGAGGTCATTGTCAATTTCTCCATCCAGGCAGAGCAAAAGCGTATAAGCATCCAGTTTAAAGAAAGAAAAGAGATCCCTTGCATCCATGCTGACCGGGATAGAATAAAACAGATTCTGGTCAATATTGTAGCAAATGCTATAAAATTTTCTCCTCAAGGAAAAACAATAGAGATATCAATTAAATATGGCAGGGAAATACGAAAATTTCGTATAGATATTCAGGATGAAGGAAGTGGATTTGCAAAAGGTGAAGAAGAGCTTATCTTTAACAAATTTTTCCGCTCTCATTTGATTAAAGATTCCGTTAAAGGAACCGGTCTGGGGCTGTCTATAGCTATGGATATTGCTAAAAAGCATAACGGTACTATCACAGCATCAAACCGTAAGGATAAAGGAGCTCTCGTTAGCCTCTTCTTACCGGAACATTAACTATCGAGGCATCTGAGGAATTCCCGAACCTGCATTTTTTTCTTCTTGAGTTTCAGAATAGTTTTTTTAACCACAGTCTCATCTATCAGAAGAGTTGAATAGACCTCTTTTTGTATCTGCGACGTATCGTAACAAAAACTGAAGCCTATCCCTGACTCTTTAGCAACATGGTCGGCAACTGAAAGAACCGCACTGTTTTTTTTATGGATTAGATCTGCAGATGAAATATCATGATGGGCTTTTATCGCAGCTTGTAATTTGACCGGGAGCGTCCATCTTTTAAAAAGAATGTCTGATAGTTCCACATGATTCAGGTCAAACTTTTCTTTTTCAGCTTTTATAAAGGAGATTTTTTTTTCTTCAGCATAAGTAAGAATTTCAATAAATGATTCCGGGAATTGTTCTATTTCAATCACTTTGCCGAGATCATGGAGAATACCAAAAGTGAACAGCTCATTATCGTCATTCAGCTCAAGATACGATGAGAGAAGTTCTGCAGCAAACCCGGTGGCAATCGAGTGGTGCATGAGCTCGAGAAAGCGCTCTCTGCTGACTTCTCTGAATTTAAGTGTATCAAAAATAGATGCGGTCAGCGCTAAATTTTTGATCGTATTGGAACCCAGATAAATGATGGCCTGAGCTACTGTTGTTACTTCTGTTTGAAGTCCATAGAATGCCGAATTGACCAGACGGAGTACTTTTGCGGTCAGAGCGGGGTCCATCGCAATCTCTTTTCCAATATCGGAGGCTTTTGATTTCGGGTTATTTATCAACTTCAGTGTTCTCTGAACAGTATGCGGTAAGGAGGGGAGACGATTTATCGCTTCCACCGTTTCCTGGAGATTACTCATCCAATGCCTCTATCTCTTATATTCACCAGGGTATTCTCTTCAATCAATGAATTATACTTTCTCTTCCACTGTATAAGTCAGATGGAGAGCAGGATGAATGAACGAATATTCATATAGAAATTGTACGGGCCCTCCTGAGAGTTGTCAACAGCGTTGATGGGCCATTTGCGCTGCAGGCAAATTTTCTTTTTTCAGGTGCAATTGAGTCCCATAACATCTATAGTATTGTAATCCATCTTGAATTTTTACTGAAAACAACCCGTCGCTGTCTTTATTTTAAATATTGAGCGTAGTTGAAATGCCGCTGTGCTGCCGGCGAAGCGTGCTGAAGGGCCAGATCGCCGCTGCAATCCTGCGCCCCACCATCCGCACAATAAAAAGAATTCCAGGAATCCAACGGGTGTCCTGCATCTATCCGTGCAATGGATGCCCCAGGGCCTTCATTGCCACTTCAGAAAAAATTTCCGAGAACGTCGGGTGGGGATGGATCGTACAGGCAAGATCCTGCAATCTAAGCCCCTGGGTGACAGCCAGGCCGGCCTCCCCGATCAGATCCGTAGCGTGAGCGCCGCATAAATGGAGACCCAGCAGTTTTCCAGACCGCTTCTCCGCAATCAACTTCGCCTCCCCGGCAAGCGTTCCGGTGGCCTGTGCTTTCCCCAGATTACGAAAATTGACGCTTTCGACCACGAGATCAAACCCCCGCCGCACTGCCTCTGTCTCTGTCAACCCTACGGAGGCAGCTTCCGGCATGGTGAAGATAGCGGTCGGGATATTGTCATAGTCCATTGTTTGATCAGCTCCCATGGCATTGGCCGCTGCCACAAAACCCTCCTGGCTGGCGCAGTGGGCCAGCATCAGCTTCTCAGGCCCGAGAATGTCCCCGATGGCATAGACGCCCTCAGCAGTTGTCTCCATTTTTTCATTGGCAACAATGAATCCGCTGCTGTCTCTCCTCACCCCCACGCTCTCCAGTCCGAGGTCCCTGGAACAGGGGATGCGGCCGACACAGAGAGCCAGCGCATCACTATTGAGGGCCTCTCCTGCTTCCGGCTCACCAGTGGCAGGCGCCAATTCCAGCAGGACTCCGGAATCCTCTTTCCTGACCTCATGGACGATCGTATTCAGATACACCTTGATCCCGCGCTTCTTCATCTCGCGAAGCAGCAGTTTCGAGATAGACCCATCAACAGACCTGAGGGGGAGGAGCCGGTTCAACGCCTCAACAATCGTCACTCGTACGCCCAGCGCCGAAAAAATGGAGGCAAACTCACACCCGACCACCCCGCCGCCTGCTATAGTAAGGGACTGTGGGAGTCTGTCCATACTCAGCAGGTCATTGCTGGAGAGCACATACTGCTGATCAAAGCGGATATCAGGGAGCGCTCCTGGAACTGTCCCGGCGGCGATTATCAGTGTCTCAAAAGTGAGTCGCCAGCATGCGCCATCTGCTGCCGTTACCTCAACCTCACCGGGACAGATCACCCTGGCCTGGCCGATCATAATTTTTACCTTCGCCCGGCCAAGCAGCGCAGCAATAGCCCTGCGTTGACTCTCCAGCAGCTTCTCTTTATTGGACTGCAGCATCCGGATATCAAAACGGAGAGCGCCCTCAAGCAAAATGCCAGGAGTGGTAGCATGCTGCATCGAATCGTACAGCTCGCCGGTGTGCTTCATGATCTTTGAAGGGATGCAGCCCCAATTCAGACAGGTCCCGCTAGGGTTTTCCTTCTCAACAAGCGTCACTGAAGCGCCGAGCTGTGCCGCGCGGAGAGCAGCAGCATATCCGCCCGGGCCTCCTCCGATTACGATTATCCGTTGAGCCATAGCTTCTCTCTTTCAGTATTGCAGATCATATGGGGTGTATCCGTCGAATACATTGCCGCAGCCATTGATAATTAAGTATAAACTGTATTATATGATACAGCCACAGAGACAGATTAACAGGACCTCCAGCGTTTGCCATAACATATTGCAACGCGCTTCACTGAAAATAATTTTCAGTTCGAGCATGATTATCGGGTATGAGGATAGGCTGTATTCAGCAACTTTCAGATTCTACAGATGATATAATCTCAGGACTGTCTGTATCCAGTGATCTTCTACGGATCAGGCGATCCTGAGTGAAAACCAGAGGTATAATCATGAGCTCCGACAGCCGGAAAAAGACAACACCTCTCCACAGCTGGCACCTGAATGCAGGCGCCAGTATGGGAGAATTCAGCGGTTATGATATGCCGCTCTGGTATCCAAATGGCACGCGAAAGGAACACCTGGCCGTGCTGAATACTGCCGGTCTCTTTGATACCTGTCATATGGCCAGCATGGCGATCAGAGGCAATGATGCCCTCCCTCTTCTCCAGCATTGCTTCACAAGGGACCTGAACAGCCTGCGAGAAGGACGCTGTACCTACGGTGCCTTTTTGAATGAAGAGGGCCACTGCATTGATGATGCCATCATCTACAATCCGGGCAATGAGGAATTCATGGTTGTCGTCAATTCTGGAATGGGAGAACGAATCACAAGCCATCTTTCAGAGCACGCATGCGGTATGAAGATAGAAATCCATAACATAACATCTGGAACAGGAAAAATTGACCTCCAGGGCCCTGAATCAGCACGGATACTGCGGGATACAATTGTCGATTCTGAAGAAGTTCTGAAAGATATGGTGTACTTTTCCTTCAAAGGCCGTCCGGATAGTGCCTCTGCTGTAAAACTGAAAACAGGTGAACCGCTTCTGATATCACGGACCGGATATACCGGCGAATTCGGGTTTGAACTCTTCCTTCCTCGGAGAGCGGTTCCTGCTCTCTGGGAAACCCTGCTTGAGGCAGGTCGGGACAGGGGTATACTGCCCTGCGGCCTGGCAGCACGGGACTCGCTCCGGACAGGGGCCGTGCTTCCCCTCTCCCTTCAGGATATCGGCGGCTGGAAGTTCCTCAACCACCCCTGGACCTTTACCCTTCCCTGGAACAGGGAGAAAACCGGGTTCAGCAAAGAGTTCATCGGCAGAACAGCTCTGGAAAAAGGATTTGACAGGTATACCCTGCCCTTTGCCGGTGATGATCCCAGAAAAGTGGATACGAAAACAGCCACTGTTATGGACATGCATAAGGAAACAATCGGCCGTGTTCTCACCTGTACAACAGACATGGGGATCACGCTCTATGAAGGCAATATCGTCAGCTGCAACACTCCGGGACTGCCGGAGTCTGTTAAAATCAGAGGACTCTCCTGCGGCTTTCTCCTTACGGACAGAGCGCTTGAACAGGGGGCAGGGGTTCTGCTCCAGGACGGGCAACGCAGCATCAGCGCAACCATTGTTTCAGAAATCCGCCCGGACCGCAGCGCCCGCAAAGCGATAGAAAAATTTTTATGATTGATAAAAGTATTTTTGATAAATATTTAATAAAATGGAACAGGCAGCTGAAACAGAAGGAAGAACAGCTCAAATTAAGGAGACAGTAGTGAAAGAACTTGAAGAACTCAACCTGCCCGGTGATATCCGCTATTCCAGAGAACACGAATGGGTCAGAGGAAGTGACGGTATTATCCGCATTGGAATCGATGATTATGCGCAGGATCAGCTGGGAGAAATCGTCTATGTGGAGCTTCCGGAAATCGGCCTGCAGATGGTCAGAGGAGATGAACTTGGCAGTGTGGAATCTGTAAAGGCTGTTTCAGAAGTTTACTCTCCGGTATCTGGAGAGGTGGTTGCTGTTAATGAAAAGCTGCAGGAGACCCCGGAACTGATCAACGAGTCCTGCTATGAGGAGGGGTGGATTGCGGAGCTGAAACCGGCTTTCCCCGCTGAGCTGGACGCTCTGATGAGCAATACCGAATACCTCGAATCCCTGAAAGCGTGAGAGCGTATGGGCCGCTTCCCCTACCTTCCGCATACAGAGGCTGATATACAGGCCATGCTCAAACGAATAGGCTGCGGCTCTATTGAGGAGCTGTTTTCGTCCATCCCTGATTCCATGCGCCACAAAGGACCGCTCCCTCTCCCGGAACCCATGAGCGAGTGGGAACTGAATGAACAGATGGAGCGGCTGTGTGCTGCCAATCCGCCCCGGTCCACACGCTACTATATAGGGGCCGGGAGCTACGATCATTATATTCCGGCGATTGTCCGCAGTCTGGCATCCCGCTCTGAATTCGTGACAGCCTACACCCCATATCAACCGGAAGCGAGCCAGGGCACCCTGCAGGCTATCTATGAATTCCAGACAATGATTACAGAATTAACCGATATGGATGTGGCAACAGCATCCCATTATGACGGCGCCACTGCTCTGGCCGAGGCATTGCTTATTCCGCTTAGAAAAAAAAGCAGCAAAGGAGAGGGGAAAGTCGCTGTTTCCCGGCTGATTCATCCGGCACACCGGCAGATCATCAGAACCTATCTACAGCCGGTAGGGTATACTGTTGTGGACATTCCGGCAGATAATAATGGGAAAACAGATTTAACAAGAGCTTCGGAAATCATTCCCAGAGACCAGGGCGAGTTTGCGGCAGTGGTAATCCAATCACCCAACTTCTTTGGCTATATTGAAGATCTGGCTGATGCAAGGGCCCTCTGTGACGCCTGTCAAATTATGTTCATCGCTTCATTCACCGAAGCGCTCTCTCTGGGGATCCTCAAACCACCGGGTAGCTTCGGTGCTGATCTTGTTGCCGGAGAGGGGCAGAGTCTGGGTCTGACGCGCTCCTTCGGAGGGCCTGGCCTTGGCCTCCTTGCTGGCACCGGGAAACAGATGCGCAATCTTCCGGGCCGTCTGGTCGGCAAGACCGTGGACAAGGACGGAGAGAGGGGCTATGTGCTGACACTGGCCACCCGTGAACAGCATATTCGGAGAGAAAAAGCGTCATCCAACATCTGCTCCAACAACGGACTCAACGCGCTGACTGCGGCTATCTATCTCGCTTCTGCGGGTAAAGAGGGTATCCGGTCCCTGGCACAGCAGAACCATGACAAAGCCTCCTATCTAAAGAGAAAGCTCGGGGAAGCGGGTTTTTGCTTTCCTTTTCAGTCACCGTTTTTCAATGAATTTGTCTGCCACGCTCCTGCTCGTTTCAGGAAGATCCGGGAAAAACTCATGGCGGAAGAAAATATCCACGCGGGTTTGCCCCTGGAGGATTATTATCCGGAGCTTTCAGACCACTATCTTTTCTGCGCGACAGAAACAGCAAAAAAAACAGAGATGGATGCACTGGCCTGGAGGTGCAGATATGGTACGGAATAACAATACGGCCAGGGACAGCATACAGCCGCAGGGAACAGGCGGTCTTATTTTCCGGGAGAAGGAACTCCGGGAGAAAAGCAATCCAGGACGTTCGGCCTTCTCCATTCCGGCAGGAGACGTTCCGGTAGAGGTTATGGATCCGGATCTCATCAGAGAGAGCGCAGATCTACCTGAACTATCAGAACTGGAAATTGTCCGCCACTACACCCGTCTTTCTCAGTGGAACTTCGGAGTGGATTCCGGAATGTATCCCCTCGGCTCCTGCACAATGAAATACAATCCGAAAATCAATGAAGAGCAGGCTGCACGGAGAGAATTCACCTCTGCCCACCCTCTGGCCGGTGCGGCCGTTACTCAGGGCGCTTTACAGCTGATGTATGAACTGGAACAGCAGCTGGCCGCCATTACCGGTTTCCCGGCACACACCCTGCAGCCGGCGGCAGGTGCCCACGGAGAGTTCACCGGAATGCTGATCTTACGCGCCTGGCATAGAAGCCAGGGGAAGCAGCGCTCCAGAGTGATCGTTCCGGATACGGCACACGGCACCAACCCGGCCAGCGTTGCCCTCTGTGGCTTTGAAACTGTTACTATCAAATCGGGACAGGACGGCATACTCAATCCGGAAGAAGTGGCTGCAGTGATGGATGAGGAGACTGCAGGAATCATGGTGACCAACCCTAACACCCTTGGCCTTTTTGAAAGAAACATCAGAAAAATCGCGGATATTGTCCATGAGAGAGGCGGTCTGGTTTATGGCGATGGAGCCAACATGAATGCAATCATGGGCATAGTCAAACCGGCAGAGCTCGGAATTGACATCATGCACCTCAACCTGCACAAGACATTCTCCACTCCGCATGGCGGAGGCGGTCCAGGGGCCGGACCTGTCTGTGTAACCGAGGCGCTGTCTCCCTTCCTGCCGGTTCCAGTGGTGGTGAAAAACGAGGACAGCAAATACGCCTTCTGCTATGACCGCCCTGATTCCATCGGGCGCCTGCATACCTTCTACGGGCACTTCGCCGTGATGATCAGGGCATACGCCTATATCCTGTCTATGGGTGCAGAGGGCCTTAAGAAGGTAAGCCAGTATGCGGTATTGAACGCCAATTACCTGAAAGAGTCCCTGAAAGGAATTCTCAATCTACCCTATGATCATCGCTGCATGCATGAATGTGTTTTCAATGACAAAAACCAGAAATCAAGAGGTGTCACAACCATGGATATCGCCAAACGGCTACTGGACTACGGTTTTCATCCGCCTACAGTCTACTTCCCTCTGGTCGTTGACAGTGCTTTTATGATAGAGCCAACGGAAACCGAATCAAAAGAGAACCTTGATATGTTTGTTGAAGCGGTCAGGGCTATTGACAGGGAATCACTGGAAGACCCTGCAGTGATCCATAACGCGCCCGTACTGGCAAAAGTCAGACGGCTGGATGAGGTTCAGGCTGCACGCAAACCCCAGCTCAGAGGATAGATGGACAATCATGACAGAAATCGGAATCGGACCGGAAAAACGCGGGGGAAAACAGATAGATACGTATCAGAAGAACAGGCAATTGCTTATGTTCAATCTGGAGCTGACAGCGTACTGCGATGTGCTGAAACTGCAGCAAGAGCTTGTCCATGCCAGACAATCCGGTTCCGGTAGAACAGATTATCTTCTGATAACAGAACATCGATCAGTGTATACAATCGGGACAAACGGCCATGAGGAGAACCTGCATGCAGGAAAACAGGAGATTGACCTTATCCGGGTTTCTCGCGGCGGTGATATCACCTGGCATGGACCAGGACAGCTTGTGCTTTATCCGATTCTCGGCCTCGACAAGCTCCGTCTGGGTGTGCGGGATTATGTCTTCAGGCTGGAAGAGGTGATGCTGGCAACGGTCAGAGCTCTGGGGGTGGAGGCTCGACGCAATCCGAGGAACGCCGGCATCTGGACCGATAATGCCAAACTGGGAAGTATCGGAATAGCTGTCAAAAGAGGGATCACGATGCATGGACTGGCCCTCAATCTCAATCCAGACCTCACTCCATTTCAGAGGATCCACCCTTGTGGCATGAAGGGGATCAAGATGACTTCAGTGGAAGAAGAATTGAAGAAGAACAACAATGGCAAGGACCCTCTCGTAACCGATCTGATGGAACGGGCCCGCCTGCTGTTGGTAGAGAATTTTGCCACTGTTTTTGGAATGGAAGATAGATATAGCAATGAAGTTCTTTTTCCGGGCCTCTCTGTTTCTTCTGTTAAAGAACAATTAAATAGAAAACAACTGTGGCACAAGCCAGCCTGGCTCAGGCGACCGCTGCCTGAAGGAAAACGCTACCAGAGGGTGCGCGATCTGATCTCCCGGGAAAAGTTGCATACTGTCTGTCAGGATGCGGCCTGCCCCAATATGTGGGAATGTTTTTCCCGGGGAACCGCTACTTTTTTGCTCCTCGGGCCGCGTTGTACCCGCAGCTGCCGGTTCTGCAATATTGCAACCGGGCCAGTACTGCCGGTTGACCCTGATGAACCGGCACGGATCTCGGCGGCAGTTGTACCTCTGAAGCTCTCCTATCTGGTCCTCACCTCTGTTACCAGGGATGATCTGGAGGATGGGGGAGCGGAGCAATTCGTTGCAACGATGCAGAGTATCAGAAACCGTGGCAACCCGGAAACAAAAATGGAACTGCTTATCCCCGATTTTCAGGGCAAGCAGAGCAGCCTGGAGACAGTTCTCAATGCACGACCTGACGTTCTCAGCCATAATATAGAGACCGTGCCGTCCCTTTACGCGGAACTCCGGCCGCAGGGGGAGTACGAACGCTCTCTGGAGATATTCCGGATCTCCCGTAGAATCAGCAGCATCCCTGTCAAATCCGGTCTCATGCTCGGCCTGGGGGAAACCTATCCTGAACTGGAACGGACAATGGAGGATTTGCTTGATGCCGGATGCTCAATCCTTACCCTGGGCCAGTACCTGCAGCCAGCTCCTGCCCGGCTTCCGGTTCAGCGGTATTATACACCCGAGGAATTCAGGGACCTGGAGCTCTATGCCCGGGAACTCGGCTTTAAAGAGGTGGCCGCTGCCCCGCTTATCCGCAGCTCTTATAAGGCGGAACTGCTGGTTTCAGAATAGAGTGGTCTGCCGCTGTTGTAGAGACCCGCGCCAGGGATTGAAGCGGTATCGCGCCTGCCTGCAGCAGGCAGGCGCGATATAAGCGGAAAGCCCGGTCCGTCCGCCAGAGGCGGGCGGAGGCGCCCTGAAAAAACCTGGTTGTTTCGCAGATATCCCCTGTAGTAGTTTTGATTCACGGTTGGGGTGCCTGGAGTTTTCAGGCTGAGATCACACCCACAGAACCTGATCCGGGTAATGCCGGCGAAAGGGAACCGGGCTGCCTTTCGGAACCCGTCCGGGTTCTGGTTTGCGTTTCCGGTTATCACACAGAGATAGGAGAACAGGAGTGGCACAAAAACTCATGGAAGAACGGATCACATCAGCGATCATCGACGGCTTTTTCAAAAAACTCAAGGACCACCTGAGAGTAGACGTGGTGATAGTCGGTGCAGGGCCGTCAGGATTGGTGGCTGCAAGAGATCTTGCAGGAGCGGGGAAAAAAGTTGCGGTCTTTGAACGGAAGCTGGCCCCGGGCGGTGGAATCTGGGGCGGTGGCATGCTGTTCAATGAAGTGGTGGTGCAGGATGATGCTGTTTCGATTCTCGACTCCTTCGGGGTCAAGCACCTTGATGCGGGCGACGGCTATCATACTGCGGACTCTGTGGCTCTGGCCAGCGGGCTGATCTTCGGTGCTGTCCATGCTGGAGCGGTTATTTTCAATTCCATGTCTGTTGAGGATATCGTATTTCGTGACAGCAGGGTTGGTGGAGTGGTCATCCTCTGGACCCCGGTGCAGCGGTTGCATATGCATGTGGATCCGATTGTGGTCACCTCCAGCATGGTGCTGGACGGAACCGGCCATCCGAGTGAGATCGCCGGACTGGCTGCTGAAAAGGCGGGTGTGGTTTTGAATACAGAGAGCGGCGCGATTATGGGGGAAAAGCCGATGTGGGTTGATGAAGGTGAGGCGTCCACAGTGGCCAGCACCAAACAGCTTTACCCTGGACTCTACGCCAGCGGGATGGCTGCCAACAATGTCTCCGGCGGCTTCCGCATGGGGCCGATCTTTGGCGGTATGTTGCTCAGCGGCCGGAAAGCGGCAAAATTGATGATAGAGGAGTTGTAGTGCCGGAGCTGTTCGGACTCTATGTTATCCTTACAGATCCTGTAACCGGGTATGCGGCCTGTGGTGAGGCTGCGGTCAGGGCTGGAGTGCGGTATTTGCAGCTGCGGATGAAGGAGAGTCCGGAGGCAGAAATCGTGGCAACAGCCAGGGTGCTTCGGAAGATCACCCGCGGAAGCGGTACCCGGTTGATAATCAACGACGATGTGAGGATCGCCGCGGAGGTGGATGCGGATGGGGTTCATCTGGGTCAGGACGATATGGGGCTGCCGGAAGCACGCCGTATCTGGGGGGAGTCGGGAAAAATTTATGGGCTCTCCACCCATTCTCTGGCGCAGGCCAGAGCGGCTCTGGCTGTGGAACCGGATTATATCGGTGTTGGTCCTGTGTTTCCCACGCCGACCAAGAAGATCGCAGATCCAGCTCTAGGGTTACAGCTGGTTGGTGAAATGGTGGCCGCTGCCCCGCTGACTGCAGTGGTCCTGGGTGGGATTGATCTGCAGAAACTGCCGGCTGTGCTGGCTGCCGGGGCTGTCAATTTTTCGGCAGTACGCGCAATTATGCAGTCTGAGGAACCGGAGAATATAATCCGGAAGATGATGCAGATTTGGCGAGAGTTTTACCCGGGATGAGGTCCTGCAACGGGGATTGCAATAACGGTTTTTTTGGCTTCAGGGTCCAGGTGGTTTTCAGAATCAGGTTTTATTCTGATTTTTGTCAATATTGTTTTGATCCGGGGGGATTTTGGGTGGGAATGCAGGAGAGAGGGTGATCATTGTCCATTGAATTGTGCATTGAGCCAGTTTATAGTAGTGTTTTATCTTACCGAATTTACCGCCGTCTGTATCCAGAAAATCCAGATACACCTCCAGCGCCACCCTGATTATCTCA
>Ga0056109_1000003_pt1 | contig 120050 bp, 112 predicted proteins | sample WorMetG1BERMUDA2_FD_80077 | JGI IMG/M metagenome (GOLD analysis project Ga0056109, IMG submission 80077) | Marine gutless worms symbiont microbial communities from Max Planck institute for Marine Microbiology, Germany - Inanidrilus... ...
AAAGACGCTCTCAGCCCCTCCAAAAGGCCCCACTTCGCGCCAAAACAGCGCAACCCAAGGCCCAGCGACGCCAACCAAGCTACAAGCGCATCCGCCCGACCGTTTTCACACGGCCAAGACCACGACCAGGACAGCGGAACGATTGTCATGGACCTGGATATCCGCATCGAGACGCTGGAGCCGGTGGATGGCGTCGCCGTGCGCCGAACCGGGCCCTACCGGGAGTCGGCCCCCGAGGCCTGGGCGGCCCTGTGGACCTGGATCGGCGAGAATGGTCATGGCGAGCGGGTCCGCCGCGCGATCGGCTACGGCATCGACGACCCGGCCAAGACCCCGGCTTCGAACCTGCGCTACGAGGCGTGCATCGACCTCGGCGGAAATGTTGACGGGGACGATGACGCCGGGATCGTGCGGCGGAGGCTGGCCGGCGGCCGCCATGCGATCCACACCCTGCGTGGGCCCTACCGGCAGATCGGCGAGGCCTTCGTCCAAATGCATCGGCAGTTGGCCGCCGACGCCGGCACGGATGTCGACTACACGCGGCCATTCATCGAGCTCTACGATCTGCACGAACCGGGCACACCGGAGGAGCAGTTCGTTACCCATCTGTGCATCCCGATCGGCGGCTGAACCGGCCGCGACCAGAACTTGCGCGCGGCGACCAGGTCCTCGGGCATGTGGGCCTGGCGGATGAACTGCGCCAGGATATGCATCAACGACTGGTGGGTGTCCTCGATGACCCCGTAATTGTCGCCGTCTACGTGCAGGTGGACCTCGGCCAAGCCGCCCGTGCGCCCGCCGGCGAAACCGGTGAGCGCAATCACGTGGAGACCGTTGTCCCTCGCCCACGCAGCGGCGCGGACGACGTTTTCTGAATCGCCCGACGCGCTCACCGTGACCAACACGTCGCCCGGTCGGCCGAACGTCTGGAGTTGGTAGACGAACACGTCGTCGTATGCCGCGTCGTTGGCGATCGCCGTCATCATCGGCACGTTGGCGCTGAGGCTGACGACGCGGGCGGTCAACGGCGTATCGGTCTGTACCAGCTTGCTGTGGTCGCAGACGAAGGTGTTGGCGATGGCCGCCAAGCCACCATTGCCGCAGACGTAGACGGTCGCGCCACCGCGATAGGCAGCCTCAAGGATCGCCGCCGCCTTCGTCAGCGCCGCGCGGTCGACCGAGGCGGCGGCGGTCGCCAGCCTCTCGAAATAGGCATCAGCGAACGAACCGGCATCGGAAAATGGATGGTCGGGAAAGGTCATGGGCGGGAGTTTGGCCGATGTAGCGGCCGGCTTCAACGGCCCGGGTCGCGAAGCGGCGCCAGCAGGACAAGGCCGACGACGAAGAACACAAGGATGGTCGCCATGCCGGCCCGCTGGCTGTCGGCGGCTTGGGTGACCGCGGCGAATAGCGCCGGTCCGACGAACGCCGTCGCCTTTCCGGAAAAGGCGTAAAGGCCAAACATCTCGGCCCGAAGCTCCGGCGGAGCGAGGTGGGCCATCATCGACCGGCTCGCCGCCTGGGCCGGCCCGAAGAACAGCCCCAACAGCAACGCGAGGACCCAGAACACGGTCTGCGATTCGATGAGCAACAGCACGCCGCCGATGACGGTAAGCGCGGAGACCGAGATGACAATCGTGCGTTTGGGACCGATCCAATCGTCGATCCAGGCGAACGCCATCGCGCCGCCCCCGGCGGTTACGTTGATGGCGATGCCGAAGACGAGGACGTCGATTTCGTTCATGCCGAAGGTCACGGCAGCGTAGATGCCGCCGACCGCGAACAGGGTGTTGAGTCCGTCGGTGTAGATCATCCGCGCCAGCAAGTAGCGGGCCACTGCACCGTAATCGCGAACCCGCCTGAGTGTGCCCACGAGGGTGGCGAGGCCGCGTCGGATGGATGTGCCCAGACCGAGCCCCGTCGCCGGCACGTCTGGCGTCCACAGGAAAAACGGCAGCGAGAACACGGAGAACCATATGGCGACCAGTGGCGCCGTGGCGCGCACGTGCTCGGACGATCCCTTGTCGAGTCCGAACGGCGCCGTCTCGGGCATCACCAGGACAACCAGGGCAATGACAAGACACGTCAGGCCACCGAAGTAACCAAGCCCCCATCCCCAACCCGACAGCCGGCCAATACGGGATTCGGGCACAAGCGACGGCAGCATGGCGTTGTAGAACACCATCGCCGTCTCGAAACCGACGTTCGCCACGGCAACCAGCAAGAGCGTCAGCACGATGGCATCCGGTTCCGGCCGGGCAAACCACAGGAACGCGGTGGTCGCGACACACAAGACCGAAAACGCGAACACCCAGGGCTTTCGCCGCCCCGCGTGGTCGGCGATCGCACCGGCGATTGGCCCGATCAAGGCGATGACGAAGCCGGAGGCACTGAGCGAGTAACCCCATTGGGCGGTCCCCGTGATCGCATCGGCGGCAATGGCCTTGGTGAAGTAGGCGGCAAACACGAAGGTGGTGACGACGGTGGGAAAACCCGAATTGGCCCAGTCGTAGAGGCACCACGCGAGCAGCGCCTGCGGCCCCGGCCGCTCCACGGGTCGTGCGGGATCTGACATAGGGGTTGATCTAACCTTGGGCGAGGGTGCGAAGTTGCCGGCTGGCGACGGTCAGCATGGAGAGATCCATCGAGGTCGCCGACTGCAGCTCGCCGACCAGCGACCGGGCTCGATCGACGGCCGCCCGATTGGCGTCGGTCCAGGTTTCGATGGCGCCGTCATCGGGACGTCCGGCCGCGTCGAGGACACGGAGCGCGACATCACGCTGGTGGCCATAGAACTCGTCGATCACCGCCGCGACCGCCAGCTTCTGCCAGTAGTTCGTAACCGCCAGTTGCTCGGCTTGATAACGCAGCCAGCCAAATCCGAGGGTTTCGCCAATTTCGAAATAGAGCCGCGCCACACTCTCCGCGGCGATACCGCGATCGGCGGCAATGCGCACGATGTCGCAGGCCGAGACCATGACCAGAAGATAGGCGACTTGAAGCGCCAGATTCTCGGTCACGCCTTCGTCCTCGTATCGTCCGGCACGGAATCGGATGCGGCTGTTCATGTCGTCGGGGAGCACGACATCAAGCTTCTCGGCCAGCGCGACGACGCCCGGTCCGAACGCGGCAATGTTCTCGGTGATGCGGATCGGCGTGCCGCCCGATCGCAGGAACCAGAGCGTCCCGCGTTCGAGGAAGCGCTGGACTTCGCGGTGCAAGGTGATCTGGACGGCCGCCGGGACGATATTGTCCAACGCCTCGATCTGCTCCCACACTTCGCGGGTCCGGAAGACGTCGCGGCTGATGATGTAGGCGCGCGTGATATCCGCCGCGGGCATCCCCGTTTCCTCGGCGATCTTGGTTACGAACGTGCCGCCGACGCGGTTGATCAGGCTGTTGGTGATGGAGGTCGCGATCAGTTCCCGGCGCAGCCGGTGATTGGCGATCCGGGTGGCGAACTTCTTGCGAAGGTTGGAGGGGAAATAGCGGACCACGTCCTCGCCCAGATGTCGGTCGTCGGGGAGGTCGGTTTCCAGGATCTCGTCGTAGAGCCACATCTTGCAGGTCGAGAACAGCACCGAGATTTCCGGCCGGGTCAGTCCCTGACGGGCGGCGGCGCGTTCGGCCAATTCGTCGTCACTGGGAAGCGACTCGACGTCGCGGTTGAGCAGACCCTGGCGTTCGAGCATCCGCATCAGCCGCACGTGGTTGTCGAGCACGTCCGCGGCTTCCGCCTCGATCAGGCTGATGGCCTGGGTCTGCAGGTAGTTGTCCCTGAGCACCAGTTCGCCGACCTCGTCGGTCATCCTGGCGAGCAGGGCGTTGCGCTGCTTCTCGGTCATGTCGCCGTCGGCCATCACCGAATCGACGAGAATCTTGATGTTGACCTCGTGGTCGGAGCAGTCGACGCCCGCCGAGTTGTCGATGAAGTCGGTGTTGATCCGTCCGCCCGCCTGGGCGAAGGCGATCCGACCGAACTGGGTGATACCGAGGTTGGCACCTTCGCCGATCACCTTGCAGCGCAAGGCCGTGGCGTCGACGCGCACGGCGTCGTTGGCCCGGTCGCCGGCTTGAGCATGGGATTCGTGCGGCGCCTTGACGTAGGTGCCGATGCCGCCGAACCACAACAGATCGACCTCGGCGGTGAGCAGCGATTGAATCAGTGTGTTCGGTGTCATCTGGTCAGCCGAGAAGCCGAACCGCGCCTTGATCTCCGGCGTCAGGGTGACCGACTTGGCGCTGCGGTCGTAGATCTGCGCGCCCTTCGACAGGATCTTGGCGTCGTAGTCGCGCCACGACGACCGCGGAAGCTGGAACATCCGCTGGCGTTCGGCGAAGCTGGCTTCCGCGTCCGGATCCGGGTCGACGAAGATGTGCATGTGGTTGAACGCGGCGAGCAGCTTGATGTGCGGCGACAGCAGCATGCCGTTCCCGAACACGTCTCCGGACATGTCGCCGACACCGACAACGGTGAACTCCTCGGACTGCGTGTCGATGCCAACTTCCCGGAAGTGGCGCTTGACCGACTCCCAGGCACCGCGGGCGGTGATGCCCATACCCTTGTGGTCGTAGCCCTGGCTTCCGCCCGAGGCGAAGGCATCGCCGAGCCAGAACCCATATTCGGCGGAGACGCCGTTGGCGATGTCGGAGAACGTCGCCGTACCCTTGTCGGCGGCAACCACCAGATAGGGGTCGTCGCCATCCCGGCGCACGACCTCTGTCGGTGGGACAACTTCCCCGGCGACCAGGTTGTCGGTGATGTCGAGGAGCCCGCGCATCAGCGTCTTGTAACAGCCGACGCCCTCCTCCAGCACCGCCTCGCGGTCGCCGGCCGGTGGCGGGCGCTTGACGATGAAGCCGCCCTTTGCGCCGACCGGAACGATCACCGCGTTCTTGACCATCTGCGCCTTCATCAGGCCGAGAATCTCGGTGCGGAAGTCCTCGCGCCGATCGGACCAGCGGATTCCGCCGCGGGCAACCATGCCGCCCCGCAAGTGGACCGCTTCGGTCCTGGGCGAATAGACGAACACCTCCACCATCGGACGCGGCAAAGGCAGTTCGTCGACCTGGCGGGTGTCGATCTTGAACGACAGATAGGACTTGGGCTCGCCGTTCTCGTCGGCCTGGAAGCAGTTGGTGCGGAGCGTTGACTCGACGACATTGACGAAGCGCCGGAGGATTCGGTCCTCGTCGGCGCTCTCGACACCATCCAGTTCCGCGGCGATGGCGCCGCGGATGGCATCGGCGCGCTTTTCCGCACCCTTCGAACCCGTGGGATCGAACAGGGTCACGAACAGATCGACGATCAGACGGGTGAGATCGGGGTTGGCCGCGAGGGTCTGCTCCATGTAGGCCTGCGAAAACGCGAAACCGGCCTGACGAAGGTACTTGCTGCACGCACGTAGGACGATGACCTCGCGGTTGGCCAAGCCGGCGGCGAGAACCAGGCCGTTGAAGCCGTCGCTTTCGACATCGCCCCGCCAGACCCGCGAAAACACGTCGAGGAAACTGGCGCGGACGGCACTGAGGTCGATCGGCGTAGCGTTTCGGGTTTCCAGTCCGAAGTCGTGGATCATCACGGTGCGGCCGCCGTCGATATCAACGCGCAACGCGTGCGGAACTTCGTCGATGACCCGCAGTCCCAGGTGCTCCAGCATCGGCAGCACGTGCGACAAGTGGACCGGCTCGTCGGGGTGGAAGACCTTCAGGCGGATCTGATGATCGGCCGAGTCGAGGCGGCGGTAGAGGGAAAGGCCCAGTTCTCCGTCGTCGAGGGTTGCGGAAATCTTGTCGACGTCGGCAACCGCTTCCTCGGCGTTGAACCATTCCTCGTATCCGGGCGGGAAGGCAGACCCGAATTGACGAAAACACCGCTGACCCGCCTCTTCACCGTGGGCCGCGATCAGCGCCATCTGCAAGTGATCGGACCAGGTTCGAGTCGCATCGACGATATGGGCTTCGAGTTCCTCGGCGTCGAACTCGGGGATTTCGCCCGCCGTCGTCTGGATCATCAAGTGCAGACGCGCCAGGGGTGAATCCCCGAGCTGCGAATAGTGCGCCGTCACCTGGCCGGCAAAGGCCCGCTCCAGAAGGTCCTGAACCTTGAGCCTGAGTGCAGTCGAATACCGGTCGCGCGGGATGTAAATGAGGCACGACATGAAGCGTTCGAAATCGTCGCGCCGGACGAACAGAGCGACCCGCTGACGCTCCTGAAGTTGCAGGATGCCGAGACTGGTCTTGAACAGGTGCTCATCGGAAACCTGGAACAACTCGTCGCGCGGAAACGTTTCGACGATGTTGAACAGCGCCTTGGCATTGTGGCTTCGCGGCGGGAAACCGGCGTGTTCGACGGCGCGGCGAAGTTTCTGACGCAAAAGCGGGATGTCGCGCGGACTGCGGTTGTAGGCCACCGAGGTGAACAAGCCGACGAACATCAGCTGACCCATGACCCGACCTTCGGCGTCGAACTTTTTGACGCCTATGGAATCCATCGGCACGGGCCGATGGACGGTCGACGGAAGATTGGTTTTGGTCACCAGCAGAAGATCGGGCCGCGAGACGAACGCCTGGACCGCGGGAGGCATCGAGGCGATTGCGCGCAGTTCGTGGAACACTGTGAAGTCGGGATCCCGAAGGACTCCGAGGCCGACGTCGGGAACCACGGAGATGGTGGCATCCGAACCTCCACCGCTAAACGCGTACTCGCGATAGCCGAGGAAGGTGAAGTGGTCATCGTGGACCCATTGCAGAAACGCGCGAACCTCGTTCACATCCTCCTCGGGCAGCCACTTCGTCGCCGTGCCGACGTCGTTGATGACCTCCTGCATGCGGTCGGTCATCAGCCGCCAATCCTCCACGGCGGCGCGGACGTCCGCGAGGACACCCTCCACGGCCTTGGCGATTTCGGGCAACGCTGAATTCGGCTGTTGGGTGACCTCGAAGTGCATGAACGATTCGCGGTTCACGTTAGCCGCCTTGGCATCCGCATCGGTCGCGACGCCCTGGGCTTCGCCCTCCGCGTCACGGATCACTGGCACAATCGGATGGATGGTCAGGTGGACGGCGAGATCCCGCCGATTGAGCATCGCCGTCACAGAGTCAACGAGGAACGGCATGTCGTCGGTGACAACCTCGACGACCGTGTGTTCGGACCGCCAGCCATGTTCGTCGAGGCGAGGATTGTAAACCCGGACACACGGTCGCGACGTGACGCGTTTGCACCCCTTCTTCCAATGCGCATAGGCGGCCCCGAACAGGGCATCGGTGGTTTCGCCGTGGACATCCTGCAGCGGAACGTGGGCGAAGTAGTGGCAGATGAACGCGGTAACGTCAGCAGCCTTGTCGGCACCGAGCCGGCGTTCCGCCGTTTCGGATACCTTGGCGATCAGTTCTGCCCGATGGGGTTCGATGAACCCGCCCATGGGATGCTTACCGGACGTTTTCCCGTTTATGCAAATAGGTTAGCGCGTAATTCGATAGTCGTGAACCGCTCTCAACAAGCGCTGCCGGAGGGGAGCGATTCAGCCGTCCGCCGTGAGACGGCCGAGGGCCCATCGCGCCGATTCACGAACAAGTGGCGACCCATCGTCGAGCCGAGACCGGACGACATCCGCCAGGTCAGCATCGGCAGAATTGCCGATAGCAATGAGCACGTTTCGCGAGAAGCGATCCCGCCCGGTCCGCTTGATCGCCGTGCCGGCGAAGAGCGCCCGGAACGCCGCGTCGTCGAGCACCGCGAGATCGGCGAGCGCCGGTGCATCCAAATCGGTGCGGGCAGCGAGCGCATCATCGGGCCTGTCATCGGCGAACCGGTTCCAGGGGCACACGGCGAGACAATCGTCGCAACCGTAGACTCGGTTGCCGATCTGTGAGCGCAGGTCTTCGGGGATGGCCCCCTTGGCTTCGATCGTCAGATACGAGATGCAGCGCCCGGGATCGATGCGGTAGGGCTCCGGCAACGCACCGGTTGGACAGGCTCGCAGGCACGCATCGCAACTGCCGCAGTGGTCGGCTTCCGGTGGATCGGGCTCCAGGTCCAAGGTCGTGAACACCTCGCCCAGGAACAGCCATGACCCGTGGCGGCGGGAGACGAGATTGGTGTGCTTTCCGGTCCAGCCAACGCCTGCCCGCTGGGCGACCGGCTTCTCCATGATAGGTGCCGTGTCGACGAACACCTTGACCTCGCAGGCATGCGTTTCAGCCAGCCAGCGGCCAAGCGCTTTCAGGCGTTTCTTCAGTATGCCGTGGTAGTCGCGCCCGCGGGCGTAGACGCTGATCGCGCCGCGGTCACCGCGGCGGGTGATGGCGAGAGGGTCGCCCGCGGGGGCATAGCTGACGCCGAGGGAGATGATGGTCCTCGCCTCCGGCCATAGAACCTGGGGATCGGCGCGGCGCTCCGCGGTGTCGGCCATCCACGCCATGTCGCCGTGCAGGCCGCGATCGATGAAGGTGCGGAGATTGGCGGTGTCGTTTTGCGATCCGGCGGCCGCGGCGAAGCCAACGGCGTCGAACCCGAACTCGCGGGCGCGTTCGCGGACGGTCTCCCTGGCCGATGCCTTCGGGGTGTCGGCTACTCCGTGGTGATCAGGAACATCGACCACACCCACCGGGCCTCTTCCTCCTCGCTGACCGCACCACCGCCACTGTCGTAGAGCAGCCACGCTGGTCCCCGGCCGCCGACGCCAAGCGGACGGCCGTCGGCAGCGATAGCGACGATCCAGTCGTGGGCGTCGCGAACGTCGGCCGTGATCTCGACAGCATACCCGTCCAATGCCACGGCGGTAATCGTCGTCGCGCGGTCCACGCCGGCGGAGGCGAGCACATCGGCCAACTGAGGTCCGGTCGCTTGGACACTGACGCCGGCTGGCCATCCCTCCGCCCGCGCCGTTACCGTGACCTGCGGCAGCGCCGCCAGCGCGGCATGGTCAAAAGCCCGAGCACGGTCGAAGGCAATCTCGTGATAGCCGAAAAAGGCGTCGCGAAATCCATCGACGGCGTACCGGTTGGGATGGGCAACCGCACCTGCGACGGTCAGCAGCGCCGGTCAGTCGCCGGCGCGGGCGGCGAAAGTCCCGCCGACGATCAGCGCCACCACAACCAGGACGGCGCCGACTCGGTGTCTTGTCATCGACTCACCCCACGTTGGACGGTCGGTCAAGCGGCGACAATCCTACGCCGGGTCCGCCAGCCGCCGCGCCAGCGCATCCAATGCCATCTCGTACCCGAATGCGCCGAACCCGCAGATCGTCCCCACCGCCGCCTGGGCCACATATGAGTTGTGGCGAAACGACTCGCGCCGATGGATGTTGGAGAGGTGCACCTCGACCACGGGAATGTCGATAGAGCGGAGCGCATCAAGAATGGCGACCGACGTATGGGTGAATGCCCCGGCGTTGAGGATCAGACCGGCGTGGGTGTCGGCCGCCTCCTGGATCCAGTCGACCAGCTCGCCCTCGTGATTGGATTGACGGAAGGCGACGTCGAGCCCGAGGGTTTCGGCCCGCGCGACACAAGCGCGCTCAATGTCGGCGAGCGTCTCGGTGCCGTAGACCGCCGGCTCGCGCGTACCCAGGAGGTTCAGGTTGGGTCCGTTCAGCACCAGGATCGATCGGCTCATCGTGGTCAAATCCTCGTACCCGCCGGCCGCCGGTGCTTCTCGCCTATTCCCTGAGGGGATTGGTGGGCGCACAAGGACTCGAACCTTGGACCCGCTGATTAAGAGTCAGCTGCTCTACCAACTGAGCTATGCGCCCCGCGAGAAGGCCGGTGTCTTAGCAAAGCCCGGCGGCTTTGTCGATACGCAGGGGACGGCGCCGCGATGGCGACGCGACGCGCAAAACGGTCTGCGGACGTTCAGGCGTCTTCTCCGCCGTGGCGGCCGACCGTGACTTCGCGGTGAACATGCACCGACATCACCAATCCGAAGCCGAACAACAGCGTCATCATCGCCGTGCCCCCGTACGAGATCAGCGGCAGCGGGACCCCGACCACCGGAATCAGCCCCATGACCATGGCGATGTTGATGAACACGTAAAGGAAGAAGGTGGACGTGACACCGAGGGCGACCAGCTGGCCGAACTGGTTGCGCGCCGAGAAGGCAATGGCGAAGCCATAGATCAGGATCAGCACATAGAGGCCGAGCAAGGTAAGGCCGCCGACGAGGCCGAATTCCTCGGCAAGCATGGTAAAGATGAAGTCGGTCTGCTTCTCGGGCAGGAAGTTGAGGTGGCTCTGGCTGCCTTGCATGAACCCGCGGCCGAACAGGCCGCCGGAGCCGAGGGCGATCTTCGACTGAATGATGTGGTAGCCGGCGCCGAGGGCGTCGCTTTCCGGGTCAAGAAAGGTTAGCACCCTCTGGCGCTGATAACCGTGCATGAACCGCCACGCAATCGGTAGCGCCAGCACCGCGGTCAGCCCGATGGCAGCGAACTTCCACAGCCTGACGCCGGCGGCAAAGAACATCGCGCCGGCCGCCATGATCAGCATCAAAGCCGTTCCCAGGTCCGGCTGACGCAACACCAGTGCCGACGGTGCGGCGACCAGGATCAGCGGCAGGACGAGGAACGTCGGCCGGCCGACGTCCTCGACGCTGGCACCGTGGAAATAGCGGGCCAGTGCCAGCACGATGGCGATCTTCATCACTTCCGACGGCTGCAGGTTGATGATGCCGAGATCGATCCACCGTCGCGCGCCCATGCCGACTGTGCCGCCGATCTCGACGGCACCGAGCAACGCCAACGCAACGCCATAGAAAACGTAGGCGTAACGCAGCCACAACCGGATGTCCGTGAGTGCCGCGGCGATCATGACGACGAGCCCCGCAGCGAAGCGCAGCAGGTGTCGACTGGCCCACGGGTCGATGTTGCCGTTGGCCGCCGAATACAGCATCGCGCCGCCGACGCCAGCCGTCGCGCACAGCAACAGCACGAACAGCCAGCGGACCTGCAACAGCTTGCGCTTCAGCGAGAGATCGGGGCGGTTGAGGGTTCCCGTGGTCATGGTCAGCCGCTGTCGCCCTTTTCGGCGTTCTCAGGAGCCTCAGCAATACGGGGCTTGTCCAGCTTCTGGGCCGCATAGAGGATGTCGCGTGCGACCGGTGCCGCCGCCTTCGAGCCGCCGCCGCCGTGCTCGACGACAACGGCGACCGCATAGCGGGGCGCATCCACGGGCGCATAGCCGACGAACAGGGCGTGGTCGCGACGCTCCCACGGCAGATCCTCGTTCTTCACCACGCCGGCTTCGCGTTCGGCCTTGGTGATCCGGCGGATCTGTGACGTACCGGTCTTGCCGGCCATCTCCAGCCCTTTTTCGCGGATCGCCGATCCGCGCGCGGTGCCACGCGGACCGTTGACCACGGCATTCATCCCGGCCCGCACGAGGTCGAGATGCAAGGGCAACAGGCCCAGGTCCGCCGGTAATTCGTCCGTTTGTTCGGTTTCGGCGGAAGTGGTCATACGGGTCAGACGGGGTGTGACCGCACGGCCGCCGTTGGCGATGCGCGCGGCCATTACCGCGAGCTGCAGCGGCGTCGACAAGATGTAGCCCTGGCCGATGCCGGCAATCAGCGTCTCGCCCATCTGCCACGGCGTTCCGATGGTCGCCAGTTTCCAATCCCGGGTCGGCATCAAGCCCGCGCGTTCGCCCGGCAGGTCGAGCCCAAGGGTCTGGCCAAGCCCGAGGCGTCGCGCCATGGCAGTGATGCGGTCGACGCCGGTGCGCTTGGCCGTTTCGTAGAAATAGACGTCGCACGATTGGCTGAGGGCGCTGTTGAGGTCCATGGAGCCGTGACCGCCACGCTTCCAGCAATGGAACTGGGCATTGCCGAGGCGGGTCCGTCCGTAGCAGGTAAACCGGGTCTCCGGCGTGATCGCCCCTTTTTCCAGCGCCGCCATGGCAACCACCATTTTGAATGTCGAGCCGGGGGCATACTGGCCGGCAATGGCCTTGTTGGTGAGCGGCGCCTTCGGGTTCGACGTCAGCGTCCGCCATTCCTTGGAGCTGAGTCCGCGGTTGAAGGCATTGGGGTCGTAACCGGGCGTTGAGGCCAGCGCCAGGACGTCTCCGGTGCGGACATCGATCACCACGGCAGCACCGCTCTCGCCTTCCAGACGCTGACTTGCCAGACGCTGGAGTTCGAGATCGATGGTCAACTTGACCTCGGCACCGGGCTGGCCTTCCTGGCGGTCGAGTTCGCGGATGATCCGGCCAAGCGCGTTGACCTCGACCTGGGAACTTCCGCCGGTGCCGCGGAGCGGATCGTCGTAGACCTTCTCGATGCCGGCCTTGCCGATACGGAAACCAGGCAGCTCGAGCAACGGATCGCCGGTTATCTCTTCCTCGGAGACGGCGGCCACATAGCCGAGCACGTGGGCGAACTCCTCGCCGTACAGGTAGTGCCGGCTCTGCCCGACATCGATGGCGATTCCAGGCAGGTCGGGGGCATTGACCTCGATGCGCGCCACCTCCTGCCAGTCGAGGTTGTCTCGGATGGTTACCGGCACGAACGACCGCCGCCGTCCGATCTCGCGCAGCACCTGGCGGCGGTCGCCGTCGCCGATATCGATGATGGCATCCAATGCGTCGAGGGTGTCCTCCACGTTCGCCGTCTGCTCGGCGATGACAACGACGCGGTAGTTCTGGCTGTTGACGGCCAGCGGCCGGCCGAGACGGTCGACAATGCGTCCACGCGGTAGCGGCAGCAGACGCAGGTTGATCCGGTTCTCCTCGGCCAGCGTCGCATACCGCTCGGATTCGACGACCTGCAGGTAGTACATGCGCCCGACCAGTGCCGACAGCAGCGCCGCCTTGCCGCCGGCGAGCATGATCGCGCGGCGGGTGAACTGCTTGTGACGATCGGGGTCGCGATGCATCAGAAGACCTCAGGCCTGCTTCAGCACCGCTTGCTGCCAGCGGAGCAGCAGCCACGACAACACGGGAAAGCCGCTGAGAGTCAGGGCAAACTGAAACGCCAGTGCGCCGGGCGCGATGATGGTGACGTGAAACGCCGAGACGAGGAGCCAGCTCACCGCCAGCGCACCGGCAAGGACCAAGGCGAAGCCAAACCAGACAATGGCAAATGACTTGCCGGTGAAAAACCGCTGCTGGCTCTCGACGACCCCGCGGATAACGACGAAAACCCCGGCATTGACGCCGATGGGGGTACCGGTCAGCGCGTCGACCATCAGCCCCAGAAGGAACACGGCGGAAGCGGGCATCAGCTCCGGCCGATAGAGCGACCAGTGATAGATCGCCATCAGCGGCAAAAGTGGTGCCACCGGGCCGTAGGTCGGTATGTGAACGGGCAAAACGCCGATGAGCACCAGACCGGCGGTGATCAGAAACGGCGTCAACCGGCGGAGGACGAGATCGAGCCTCAGCCCCGACGTCGGCTTCACGGCTCGACGCCCCCAGAAGACTCGCCCGGAGCGGGAGCCGACTCAGGCGCTGCGGATTCGCTCGTCACCGTCACCGGATGGCGGAGAATGCCGCTGAGGCCGTAGTCGATGATCCTGACGTAGTCGATGCGGCTGCGGTCGACAAAGGGCTCGACGCTGATCGATCCCTCTCCAACCGACGAGACGATGCCGATCGGCAGTCCAGGCGGAAACGCCCCGGCATGGCCCGACGTGACAACGCGATCACCAGGCGACAGCGCTGCCTCGGGCACGAGATGAATCAGCTTCGGACGTTCAGTGTTGTCGCCGGCGAGGATGGCACGTGTCCGCGCCGGACCCGCAACAACCGGCAGGCGGGAGTTGAGGTCGGTGATCAGCAAGACCCGCGCCGACCGCTCGGCGGCGCCGGCGACACGTCCGACCAGCCCCTCTCCGGTGACCACTGCCTGTCCCTCGTCGACACCTCCGTCGCGTCCGGCGTTGACCAGCAGGCTATGGGCAAACGCGCCGCCGGTGTCGACGATCACGCGTGCGGCGATGAAGCGCGTTTCCGGGCCGGGTTCGAAGCGCAGCAATGAGCGCAGTGCCGCATTCTCGGCCTCCAACTGACGGGCGACGGTCTGCCATGCCAGCAGCCGGTCGCGTTCCTCGCGCAGGCGATTGTTTTCGCTGTGGAGCGCGGCGAGACCTTTAACTTCCTCGACGCCGTGCACGGTGGCATCGATGGGACTTGAGAGCACCTCGAGGACCGGGGCGACGGCGTCGCTGACGGCGGCGCGGAACCGCTCGACCAGCACGTTGTCGGCCTTGCCGAGCAGCATCAGTCCGAACGCGGCCAGGACGAGTCCCAAATAGACGAACCGCTGGGCGATGCCCTTGGCGGGTGCCACCGTTCGATGTTCGGGTCGGGGTCGTTCGCTCACGCCGATATCCGGTTCACGGATCTACGCCCGGCCGGCTAGGTCGACCGGGACGGATCCGCAGTATCCGTTGCAAAGGTTAAGATAGAATAGAGGAAATCGACCTCAACCACACCTCAATACATCGAGGTGAGGATGTTCCGCATTTTCTTCATTTCCTCGAGAGCGCGGCCAGTACCCAGCACGACGCAACTCAATGGATCATCGGCAACGGACACCGGCAGCCCCGTGGCATGGCGCAAGACATAGTCGATGTTGCTGAGAAGCGCGCCGCCGCCCGTGAGCACGATGCCCTTGTCGACGATATCGGCGGCCAGTTCGGGTGCGGTATGCTCGAGCGCGACCTTGACCGCTTCGATAATGGCGCCGACAGGTTCGGCGAGACTCTCTGAGATCTGGCGTTCACTGATAACGAGTTCCTTCGGCACGCCGTTCATCAGGTCGCGGCCCTTGATCTCGATGGTACCGCCGTCACCGTCTTCCGGCGGACAGGCGGAGCCGATCTCCTCCTTGATCCGCTCGGCGCTGCCCTCACCGACGAGGAGGTTATGGTTACGGCGGATGTAGGCGATGATCGCTTCGTCCATCTTGTCTCCGCCGACACGAACCGATCGGGAATAGACGATGCCGCCGAGAGAGAGCACCGCGACCTCGGTCGTTCCGCCGCCGATGTCGACGACCATGGACCCCGTGGGCTCGGTCACCGGCAATCCCGCACCGATCGCCGCCGCCATGGGCTCCTCGATCAGCAGGACGCGCCGCGCGCCCGCGCTTTCGGCCGATTCTTGAATCGCCCGGCGTTCGACCGCCGTCGACCCCGAGGGAACGCAGACGACGACCAACGGGCTGGCAAAGCTGCCGCGGTTGTGAACCTTGCGGATGAAGTACTTGATCATCTCCTCGGCGACTTCGAAGTCGGCGATGACGCCGTCCCGAAGCGGGCGGATGGCCTGGATGTTGCCGGGCGTGCGCCCGAGCATCAGCTTCGCTTCCTCGCCGACGGCCAACACCTGCTTGCGGCCCTTGAACTCGGCAATGGCGACGACCGAGGGCTCGTTCAGAACGATCCCCCGACCCTTGACGTAGACCAGCGTATTGGCGGTTCCCAGGTCGATCGCCATGTCGGCGGATAGGAACCCGAAGAGGCTTGAGAACATGTCGCGGTGCCGTAATCGACGGGTGGTTGTGGCGAGGTCGAACCGGGTGCCAGAGGTATTGCTCCGGCACCCGGCGATTCTTTTATCGTTTCCGCGTCAGATACGCTAGGCGGAAAGCGCCGCTGGCGCGGTTTTCTCCCGCTTCACCAGAAGCTTGTTCAGCGCGTTGATGTAGGCCTTCACCGAGGCAACCATGGTGTCGGTGTCGGCGCCCTGGCCGTTGACCGTGCTTCCGTCCTCTTCGAGACGCACCGTCACTCCGGCCTGGGCATCGGTACCGCCGGTGACCGCATGCACCTGGTAGAGCTGCAACCGCGCCTTGGTGGGGAACAGCTCCTTGATGCACTTGAACGCCGCATCGACGGGACCGTCGCCGGACCCCTCGCTGGACCGGATCTCGCCGTCGATATCCAGCTCCAGACGGGCACGCGGCTGGCGAGTGCCGCATTCCAACTCCATGGACACCAGCTTGATGCGATCGTTGGCCCGCACGACCTCGTCGTCGACCAGGGCGACGATGTCCTCTTCGAAGACCTCCTTCTTGGCGTCGGCGACGTCCTTGAAACGGCGGAAGGCGTCCTCGAAGGCGTTGTCGCCCAGTTCGTAACCCAGCTCGCGCAACTTCTCGCGAAAAGCATGGCGGCCGGAATGCTTGCCGAGAACCAGCTTGGAGGTCTTCAGGCCGACCGATTCGGGGGTCATGATCTCGTAGGTCTGGGCGTGCTTCAGAAAGCCGTCCTGGTGAATGCCCGATTCGTGAGCGAAGGCATTCGCCCCGACGATGGCCTTGTTGGGCTGGACGACGAAACCGGTGACCGCCGAGACCAGACGCGATGCCCGCATGATGTGCTCGGTTCCGATGCTGGTGACGAACGGCAAGCGATCGTGGCGGGTCCTGAGACCCATCACGATCTCTTCCATCGAGGCGTTGCCGGCCCGCTCGCCCAGGCCGTTGATGGTGCATTCCACCTGGCGGGCGCCGGCCTGGACCGCGGCGACCGAGTTGGCCACCGCCAGTCCCAGATCATTGTGGCAATGGACCGAGAGGACCGCCTTGTCGATGTTCGGCACTCGGTTGCGCAGCATGGTGATCAGCGCTGCGAATTCGTCGGGAATTGCGTAACCCACGGTGTCGGGGATGTTGATCGTCGTCGCGCCGGCGTCGATCACGGCTTCCACGCAGCGGCAGAGGAAATCGTGCTCGGTACGCGAGCCGTCCTCGGCCGACCACTCGACATCGTCGACGAAGCCGCGCGCCCGGGTAACGCTGTCGATGACGGCTTCGTAGACCTCCTCCGGTTCCATTTGCAGCTTGTATTTCATGTGCAGCGGGCTGGTGGAGATGAACGTGTGGATGCGCGCCCGCTTTGCCGGCTTGATGGCTTCTGCGGCCCGCTCGATATCGCCGCGAGCGGCGCGCGCTAGCCCGCACACCGTCGACCCGGTGACGACACGGGCAATAGCCTGCACGGCCTCGAAATCGCCCTGGGAGGCGATCGGGAAGCCGGCCTCGATGATGTCGACACCCATTTCCTCGAGCACCTGGGCGATTCGCAGCTTCTCTTCCAGGTTCATCGATGCGCCCGGCGCCTGCTCGCCGTCGCGCAAGGTGGTGTCGAAGATGACGACCCGCTGGGGATCGGTGTTCGTACTCATGATGTCAGGTCCTTCGTTTGCGTTAGGTGGTGCGTTGGATCAGCGCATCCCCTGAACGGCGGTCGCGCGCGCGGCGCGGTCCGGATCGTTCAGGGGCACCTAAGTCGAAGGCCCCCGCGAAGGGCGAGGAGGTCGAGCGCGAAGTGAAGGCGCGCGGCAGCATCGGCAACCCGCCCGGGAGCCGAGATCTGCATCAATTCTGCACGCGCGTCCGTCATCGCCGTCCTGTCACGCTGCCGGACCAAGTCCGGAGTTGTTGCGACCGATCCTCAGTATTGTGTGGGTTCGGCGCGTGTCAACCCAAATGTCCGTGTCTCACCAGTAGCGCATGGCGCTGCGGTAGATCGCCGCAAGGTCGGATTCGTCCAGAGTCTTGGCCGCCTGACCCAGGGGCCGCTTCTGTTGGAAGGCGCTAGCAGCCATGCGTGGCACGTCGGCGTCGGTGTAGCCCAGGGCGGCGAGGCCGCTGGGAATGCCGGTCCGGCGCATCAGTCCGATCATCGTCTCGGCGAGCAGGTCGCCTCCGTCCTCCGGCTGGGCGCCGCGGACGTCGGCGCCCAGGGCTTCCGCCGCCTCGAGGTGGCGCCGCGGAGTTGCCGGTCCGAGGTAGCGGAATGCCGCCGGCGCATTGAGCACAACCGAAATGCCGTGGGGCACCATCGGCGGCGCATTATCGTAACCGATCGCAACATAGGTGTGATTGAACTGCGACACCGGGTACGACATGGCGTGGGGCGCATGCACGCTGGCGCTGTTGAAGGCCATGCCCGCGAGGCTGGCGGCGAACAGAAGCTGGTGGCGGGCTTCGGAATCGTTTGGATCGGCGACCGCGCGCTCCAGGTAGGTGCCGCCGATTCGAATGGCCGCCATCGCGCCGATGTCGGCACACGGATTGGCCCCCTGGTAGGGCGGCCGGTCGGCCGGAGTCGGCGGGCGCGACCGCGTCGTGAACGGCCGCGCCGTATAGGATTCGATTGCGTGGGTGAGAACGTCGAATCCGGTCGATGCGACGACACCAGCCGGAAGCGTCGCGGTGGTGATCGGATCGATGACGGCCAATGTCGGTTTAAGCCGCGCCGACGAGATCGCCGTCTTGACGCTGATTTCTGTGACGTCGAAGACGACGATGCCGGTGGTTTCCGCGCCGGTGCCGCAGGTCGTCGGGCAGGCGATGTGGGGCATCAACGCTCCGGGCACCGGCTGGCCACGTCCGATCGGCGCGTTGACGTAGGCCAGGGGCGCGTCCGGAAAGGTGGCGAACAGGTTCGCGGCCTTGGCTGTGTCCATTACCGACCCACCGCCGAGCGAGACGATGCCGTCGCAACCGGCGTCGCGGCAGAATCGGGTCGCCTCGGACAGGGACTCGCTGGTCGGTTCACAGCGGACGCCATCGTAGATGGCGACATCGAGCCGCGCGGTCCGTAGCGACTGCTCAACGGTCTTCACGGCTTCGGTAACCGCGACGTTGGCGTCCGTCATCATGGCTACGCGGGACATGCCGACGGCGCGCGCATCGTCACCGATTTCGGACAGCGCTCCCGCACCGAACTTCATGCCGGCCGCGGCGACGGTGTAGACGGTATCGCCTCCTTCTGTCGGTGCGAAGTATCCGCTCCCAGTCATCACCGTCCGCCCATTTCGGTTGTTGCTCCGATTGTGCCTGCGATGGTGGCCGGCGGGAAGCATCCGAATCCGTGCCGGTACCTTGCAATCGTTTGCCTGCACCGATATAACCCACGCCTTCCGAGGCACCGATGAAGGTGGTCCGGCGCGGGCATGCCCAGCCGCCTTCCGGTGCCGATCCCGGAACACAAGTTCCGGGAGCTAAGAACCGAACAAGAAAGGTCGTCAAAATGCCCAAGATGAAGACTAAGGCGAGCGCCAAGAAGCGCTTCCGCCTGACCGGCACCGGCAAGATGCGCGCCAACGTCGGCTACAAGCAGCACAATCTGCGCAAGCGGCCGAAGAAGATGAAGCGCAAGGCTCGCGGCACGATGCTCGTGTCGGACGCCGACGCTCGCATCATCAAGTCCTACCTTCCTTATGCCTGAGGAGATCTCGACATGGCGCGCGTCAAGAGGGGCGTGACCTCCCACGCCCGGCACAAGAAGGTCATCGACCGGGCCCGCGGCTACCAGGGCCGGGGCCGTACCGCTTTCCGGGTCGCTATCGAGCGGACCGAGAAGGCGATGCAGTACGCCTACCGCGACCGGCGCACCCGCAAGCGCTCGTTCCGGAGGCTGTGGATCCAGCGCATCAATGCGGGCGTGCGCGAGCACGGGATGACCTATTCGCAGTTTATCTGCGGGCTCGCTAAGGCCGGCATCGAGATCGATCGCAAGATGCTGTCCGACCTTGCAGTCCGCGAGCCCGCTGCATTCAAAGCCCTGGTCGAGCAGGCCCAGTCCGCCCTCGCCCAGTCCGACACCAAGACACCCTGATCGGCGTCCGCCGCCGGGGCACCCGGAGGGGCGCCGCGGAACTAGGGTCAGGAACCCATGGACGATCTGGTATCGCTTCGCGCCGAGGTGATGGCTGCGATCAACGCGGCTGCTGACCTCGACGCCCTCGAATCCGTTCGAGTCGCCGAACTCGGCAAGAAGGGCCGGGTGACGGCTCTGGTCAAAAGCCTCGGCGCGATGGAGCCCGAGGCCCGCAAGGCCGCCGGCGCGGCGTTCAACGCTCTTAAAAGCGAGATCGCGGATGCAATCGAGGCGCGCAGGCAGAACTTGGCCGACGCCGAACTCGATGCCCGCCTCGCCACCGACCGCGTCGACGTGACCTTGCCGCCCCGCGCGGAACGGCGGGGATACGTGCACCCGATCAGCCAGACCATCGATGAGGTCGTCGCCATTTTCGGTGAGATGGGGTTCGTCGTCGCCGAGGGCCCGGACATCGAGGACGACTGGTACAACTTCAGTGCCCTCAACATTCCGCCGGAGCACCCGGCGCGGCAGGAGATGGACACCTTCTACCTGCCTGGCGAGTTGGAGGCCGGCCATCGCATGGTGCTGCGCACCCACACGTCGCCGGTGCAAATCCGTACCATGCTCGATCAGAAACCGCCGATCCGCATCATCGTTCCCGGTCGCACCTATCGGTGCGACTACGACGCGACCCATTCGCCCATGTTCCATCAGGTCGAGGGCTTGGTCATCGACGAGACCACCCACATGGGCCACCTGAAGGGCTGCCTGATCGAGTTCTGCCGCGCCTATTTCGGCGTCGAAGACCTGCCGGTGCGGTTCCGGCCCAGCTATTTCCCGTTTACCGAGCCGTCGGCGGAAGTCGACATCGGCTGCACCCGTGCCGGCGGACAGTTCCGCATCGGTCACGGCGACGATTGGCTGGAAATCCTCGGGTCTGGCATGGTCAATCCCAAGGTGCTGGAGAACTGCGGCATCGATCCGGAACGCTATCAGGGTTTCGCGTTCGGCATGGGGTTGGAGCGCATCGCCATGCTGAAGTACGGCATCCCGGACCTGCGGACGTTCTTCGACTCGGACCTGCGCTGGCTCCGTCACTTCGGCTTCTCGGCCCTTGATCAGCCGAGCATGGTCGGAGGGCTGAACCTATGAAGTTCACCCTGTCATGGCTTAGGGAGCATCTCGAGACCGACGCGACCGTCGCCGAAATCGCTGACACGCTGACCATGATCGGCCTGGAGGTCGATGGCGTCAGCGACCGCGCCGCCGGACTCGACTCCTTTGTCGTTGCCCGGGTCGTCGAAGCGCGCCCGCATCCCAACGCCGACAAGCTGCGTGTCTGCACGGTCGATGCGGGTGGCAGCATGACGGTTGATGTGGTCTGCGGTGCGCCAAACGCCCGCACCGGGATGAAGGGCGTGTTCGCAGCGACGGGTGCGTTCGTTCCGGGAACCGGCATCACGCTGAAACAGGCGACGATCCGCGGCGTCGAAAGCAACGGCATGCTGCTGTCCGAGCGCGAAATGGGCATCTCCGAGGACCACGAGGGTATTGTCGAGCTGGCCGAGGACGCGCCGGTTGGCGCACCGGCGGTCGAGGTCATGGGACTCGCCGATCCGGTCTTCGATGTCGGCGTCACCCCGAACCGCGGCGACTGCCTAGGCGTGCGCGGAATCGCGCGCGACGTCGCCGCGGCCGGCCTCGGAACCCTGAAGCCGCTGAACGCCGAACCCGTGCCCGGGTCCTATCCGAGCCCCATCCGCGTCCATTTGGACTTCGACGCCGACACGGCGGATGCCTGTCCGTACTTCGTCGGCCGCTATATCCGCGGGGTGCGCAATGGCGAGAGTCCCGACTGGGTCAAGGCGCGGCTCGCCGCGGTCGGACTCCGGCCGATCTCGGCGCTGGTCGACATCACCAATTTGTTGACGCTGGACGTTTGCCGGCCGCTCCACGCCTTCGACGCCGACAAGGTCCATGGCGACATTCATGCCCGTCTGGCGCGCGACGGCGAGACGCTGCGGACGCTGAACGAGCGGGACTACACCCTGGACCCGGAGATGACTGTCATCGCCGACGACGAGTCGGCCGAAGCGTTGGGCGGCGTCATGGGCGGCGAGGTGACGGCGTGCACCGCGGACACGGTCAACGTGTTTCTCGAGGCGGCGCTGTTCGATCCCGTGCGCACGGCGGCGACCGGTCGAAAGCTGAACCTTCCTTCCGATGCCCGCTATCGCTTCGAGCGCGGTATCGACCCCGAGTTCCTTGTCCCGGGCATGGAAATGGCGACGCGCCTGGTCCTGGACTTCTGCGGCGGAGAAGCGTCGGAGATCGTTGTCGCCGGCGGCCCGCCAAAGGCCGACCGCAGTATCGAACTGCGACCTGCACGTGTTCGCGACCTCGGCGGCGTCGAGGTCGGACGAGGCGAAATCGAGCGCATCCTCACGGCACTTGGCTTCACGGTGACGGGTGGCGGCAGCCGGCTTGCGGTTACTCCACCCTCTTGGCGGGGTGACATCGTCGGGGAGGCCTGCCTTGTCGAGGAGGTCGTTCGGATCCATGGCTACGATCAGGTATCGGTCGTTCCGATGGAGCGCAGCGAGGCGCTGCCGCATGCGGCCCTGACCCCGGAGCAACGGCGCCGGGTCGCCGCGCGCCGCACCCTTGCGGCGCGGGGACTGGTCGAAGCTGTAACGTTCTCGTTCGTGTCGTCTGCGCAAGCAGAGCTGTTCGGCGGCGTCAGCGACGCCGTTCGACTGGTCAACCCGATCAGTTCCGACCTCGACGTCATGCGGCCGTCATTGCTGCCCAATCTGATCGCAGCGTGTGGGCGCAACGCCGACCGCGGCATTGCCGACGCGGCGCTGTTCGAGGTCGGACCGCGGTACGCCGGCGATCGTCCCGAGGACCAGGCCATGGTCGCGGCGGGCGTGCGGTCGGGACGGAGCGGCCACCGCCATTGGTCGTCGCCGCCGCGGCCGGTGGACGTATTCGACGCCAAGGCCGATGCGCTTTCGGTGCTCGACGCGGCCGCGGTGCCGTCGGACCAGATCACGGTGACGACCGACGCGCCGGCATGGTACCACCCGGGACGATCAGGGGTTCTCCGGCTTGGGCCCAATGTTCTCGCCGCCTTCGGCGAAGTTCATCCGCGCGTGCTCGGAAAAATGGACGTCCGTGGACCCCTGGCGGCGTTCGAGGTCGTGCTCGATTCCCTGCCGCGCCGCAAGGCCCGGGCCGGCGCCGCGCGCGCGCATCTCGAGCTCTCGACCCTCCATCCGGTCGAGCGGGACTTTGCGTTCGTCGTCGACGAGGGAGTGGCGGCCGACGCGGTTGTCCGGGCGGCGCGAAACGTGGACAAGGCCTTGATCGCCAAAGTCCGCGTGTTCGACGTGTTCTCGGGCGGAAACCTCGGCACGGGCTCCAAGTCCATCGCCATCACGGTTGTCTTGCAGCCCGAGGACCGAACCCTTACGGACGCCGAGATCGAGGCCATTGCGACCCGCGTGGTCGAGTCGGTGTCGCGGGCGACCGGGGGCACGCTGCGGTCCTGACAGGCACCGGACGCAGTATTCGCCAAACAACACCAAGGCATGGTAAGCGAAAATCGGGCTTCGGCCCGCTTCTTCGCGGCCTCTTGCACGAGAACGTACAGTATTAACCTGATATTCAGCACCCGGAGCCACTATCTAACCGAATCGATGGCGAATCGCCGGGATTCGGCTCGGATGAGGACGGTCTTTGAGGGATACCGGTCGATCCGTTCAGGGAGCAACAACGGCGCTGCACTGGCGGTGGCGACGCGCCGCCTGTCTTGATGGTTTGACCCGCGTTTATTTTCCCGCTTCTGTGTTATTCGGGGTTTTTATACACTTTGCGCCGAAAGTCCCTTGGAGCGCCGGCTTTAGCTCGCCGCTTAGTCCTGAAGTATGCTGGAGAGGGACCGGCATTTTCGGGAACCCGTGGGATTGGAGACTGGGGGACGATGGACGAGCCGCGTAAGGGCTTCGAGCGCCGTATGGTGCATCGATTGCTGCGCCATTGGCGGGACGCCCAAGTCGAGGGCGGGATCCCGTCGCTGGATGCCGTCTACAAGCAGGGCCTCGGCGACATCGTGCCTCAATCGTTCGTGTTGCGCGTTCCCGGTGGAAATGCGGAGCCGGTTTTCGGTCGAATCGGCGAACGTTTCGCCGACGAACTGGGCAGTGATATCGGCGGCAAACCGGTCTCGGCGGTTCCGGAGAAAACGCTGACGGCGGCTGCTGTGCGGTTCCACGCCAAGGTCCTCAAGCGCAAGGTGCCGATCACCCTGGGGGACTCGTTCGTCGACAACCAGGGGCGGACGATTCTCTACCGCAGCATCATCCTGCCGACCAGTAGCGACGGCCGCACCATCGACTACCTGTTGTGCGCGGCGAACAGCAAGGTCGCGGAAGAAGGCGGCGACAATGGCTGAGCGGCTCCGCACGTTCTTGGACGGCCCGTCGGGCGCGCCGCAGGAGGCTTAGGATGGCGTCGTCCACATCCTATGAGGTCTATGCCTTCAAGGCCGGAAACTGGAATATCGATTCAGTTTACGACGACAGGGAATGGCGCTCTACGAAGCGCGCGTGCTGCTCGACAGCCGCCACCTCTCGGCCGTCCAGGTGATCGAAGAGAAATTCGACGCCGATACTGGAGAGACGCTGTCGAAGATCATCTACCGGGCGCGCAAGGGTGACGACCGTAAGCCCAAGGCGAAGACCCCAGCGGCGTCGAGCGATGAGAAGATCAAGGCGCCGATGCCGCCCAAGAAGGCGGTGGACGAGCAGGCCGGGTTCATCAAGTATGTGGTGATCATGGTACTGTCCGTCGGCGCCATCGCGCTGGCGGGGATCGTCGGCTTGGTGTTCCTCATCGAACACTTCGGCTGACCCGCCGGCCGATCTCTCCCCGGGAATAGGGGTATCGCGTGCGAAGCTTGTTGCGGATCGCTCTCCTAAGCCTTGCCGTTACGGTCTGCGCGTCCGACGGCGCGTTCGCCCGCGGCTCCGGGCTCTACGACATGAGCATTTTCCTCAATTCGCCGCATCCGTTTGCGGGGCCTGCTCCCGCGGCGCAACCGGCGCCGGCCCAGCCGACGACCGAGTCCTATGACGAGGGGGATGACGCTCTCATCGACGACCTGGGGCCGGAGGCCCCGGCGGAGGATACCGATTGGCTGGAACCGGTGAACCGGACATTCTTCGCGGCCATCGACATCATCTACGCGGTGTTCCTGGAGCCCATCGCCAAGCTCTATCAGGTGGTCGTGCCGGAGTTCGCCCGCACCGGCGTGTCCAACGCGATTCAGAACCTCAACACGCCGGTGATCCTGGCCAACGACCTGATGCAGGGCGAGTTCGGCCGCGCCTGGGAAACAACCGAACGCTTCGCCGTCAACACGACGGTCGGCCTCGGCGGCACGATAGACGTCGCCGAGAAATGGCTGGGCATTCCGCCCCACAAGGAGGACTTCAGCCAGACCATGGCCGTGTAGGGTGTGCCCGAAGGCGGTTACCTGGTGATACCGTTGCTCGGGCCGTCGAGCCCGCGGGCGGCCTTCGGCCGGTTCGGCGTCGATTCTTTCCTCGACCCGTTGAACCTGTGGCTCGCCAACACCGACCGCGACAAGTACGTCTACTTGCGCACAGGCGTCACGGCTTTGGCCGAGTACGAGTCGGTCATGGACGAGCTGGGCGAACTGCGTGAGATGTCCGTCGACTACTACGCGACCGTGCGCAGCCTCTATCGTCAACGGCGCGCCGCCGACATCGCCAACGGCAAGGCCGCGGTTCCCGACATCTGACGTTGGCGCCGTCCCTCAACCCTCGATCACATCGATGACGCGGTGCGGCTCGCCCGCGCAATGGCGCCGCCACATCTCGGCGTAGGCAGCCTCGAGGCCGCGGGCGAATCGGCTGGTGTCAAACATTGGACACGTGCGTCGGTTGGCGGCCAGCCGGTCACGCACGGCGCCGAGCGCGGACGGATCCGAAGCAAGCGCCGCTGCACGTGTCCGGAACTCCTGCCGGTCTGCGCAGATCATCTCCGGGACTCCGACCGCACGGAGCAGGCTGGCGGCGACCCGACCGGCGAACGTCGAGCCCTCGACCGTGAGCAGCGGCAAACCCGCCCACAGCGCATCGTTCGCCGTCGTGTGCGCGTTGTAGGTGAACGTGTCGAGGAACAGATCGGCGAGCCGGTGGCGGGCGAGATGACGATCCTTGGGTTCGCGGGCCGCGAACACCAGCCGTCCGGGGTCGACGCCCCGGAACTCCGCCTCGCGGCGCAGATTGGCTTCGCACAACGGGTTGGACCTGAACAGCCAGAGCACGCTGTCCGGCACCTGGCCGAGCACGTCCATCCACGTTCCGAACGAGTCGGCGTCGATTTTGTAGGTGTTGTTGAACGAGCAGAAGACGAAACCGGTGTCGGGCAATCCGCAGTCGGTGCGGGTCGGGATGTCGTCGGCGATGGCTTGCTCGTCGTCGGCGACCTGGTAGCAGTGGTGCATGATAACCAGGGCCTCATCGAACAACTCTGCATCCGTCTCCGGGACGACGGTGCGGTCGACAACGATGTAGTCGATGAAATCGGCGCCCATGGTCCCTGGGTAGCCCAGGTAGTTCACCTGCACCGGCGCAGGACGAAGTGCGACGATCTCGGTCCGCGCGTGGGTGGTGTATCCGGTGAGATCGACGAGGATGTCGACACCGTCGGCGTGGATCACCGTCGCCGCCTCCCAGTCGCCGATGCCACGCACGTCGACGAAGCGGTCGAAGTCGGCGGCGATGCGCCGTCGGTAGTCACTGCCGTCATCGACACCGAGAGAGTAGCCGTGGACGCGGACCCGCGAACGGTCGTGGCGCGCGAATAGACCGGCGATCAGATGCGCCACCGGGTGCTCGCGGAAACCCGCCGACAGGTAGCCGACGGTCAAAGGTTCGCCAGCGCCGCTCTGCCTGGTCCTGGCATGGTCGAAAGCCGGTCCCTGCCGCAGGGCCGCGGCCGAACGTGCACGGACGCGGGCGACGGCGCGGGCGATGGTCTGGTGCTCGGCCGCCGACATCGGCAACGACAACGCTCCGAACGGCTGAGGGTCGCGGAGCGTGCCGTCGGCGGCCGCGGCGGCAATAGCGTTACGGTAACCATCGATCAACGCCTCGAGGCCGTCCCAGTCGCAGGCTTTCTTTTTCGCCGTGATCAGCGAGCCGAGCGGCTTGATGCCGGTCGGGCGCAGGGCGACGGCGCGGGTGAGGGCATCCATGGCAGCGGCGAGATCGTCGCGCTTGTCGTGGACGTTGCCGGCGTTGAACCATGCCTCGGCATAGTCGGGGCGAACGTCGATGGCGCGGCCGTAGGCGGCAAGGGCCTCGGTCAAACGGCCCCGGGCTTCGTGCAAAGTGCCCAGGTTGTTGAGTGCATCGGCGTATCCGGATTTGCGTGCGATCGCTTCGTTGTAAGCGGCCTCCGCCTCGTCGAAGCGGCCGGAGGCCTGCAGCACGGTGGCAACGTTGTAGTGGCTGTCGGCCCGGCGGGGGTCGGCGGCGAGCGCCCGCCGGAAGACGTCCAGCGACTCGTCAACCCGGCCGAGCGTCTTCAGGCCGCTGCCCAGGCCGTGCAGGGCGGCGATGTGTCGGGGGGAGTCGGCGACGGCCCGCTGGTAGACTTCGATGGCTTCCGCGGTGTGGCCGAGCTTGGCGAGGGCGTGGCCGAGGTTGTTGCGGATATCGGTGATGTCGGGTGCGATCGCCAAAGCCGCACGGTATGCCTCGCTGATCACCGCCGAGCCGGACGAGGTGCTGTTCGACGAAGGCGATCCCGGCAATCACCTGTATTGGATTGTCGACGGATCGGTGCGGTTTACCACCGTCGGGCGGAGTGGCCGCATGGCGACCCTCAATATCCTCGAGACGGGTGCCATGTTCGGCGAGATTGCCCTACTGGACGATGGGCCGCGCACAGCGACGGCACGGGCGATGACGCCGGGCCTGCTGATCGTCGTCGCACGCGACCAGATGTATGCGTACCTGCGCCGGCAGCCGGAGTTTGCGCTCGCGTTTATCCGACTCCTGTGCGACCGCCTGCGCTGCGTCAGCAGCTATGTGCAATCGGCGAAGTAGTCCGCCAACCGGCTGATGCCCCGGTCCCGGGCGGGACCGGAATCACGCAGTCCTAGACTTCGTCCAACAGCGGATAGAGATCGCTTTCTTCGCGCCGCATGCGGTGGCGGAGGCGCTCGAAGATCGTTCGCGTCTCGTATCCGAACAGCGACGGATCGCGGCCGATGGCTTCGGGCGAATCGTAGCGGCCGAAGTACGAGTCGAACTCGTCCGCCAAGCCGCCCATGTTGGCTTGGAACCGCTTCGCCGTGCGTTCGACGGTCGGATCATCGCTGTCGGCGAGAACCGGATAGACCTCGGCATCCTCGACGGCCAGGTGCTTGTGGATCTGCGTCGAGATGTCGCCGAGCAGCGCGGCCACCGCTTGTGCCTCGGACGCGGCGCGGCCACCATCGATGGCAGCCATCGTTTGGCTCATCGCCTGACCGATCTCGGCGTGTTGGTGCTTCATGGCATCGATATCGAGCATGGTCGTCCCCCTGAATTGGGTCCCGGCGCGAAGCTCGCGGCTACCCGAAGGTGCGGGCAGCACAGAACGGGCCGAAACGCCGGCAAAAGGCAATCCTGACGCGAATGCTGCACCGCGTCATTGACGCAAGTCAATGGGAGGCTGGAATCCGGATTTGTTGCTGGCGTGCCGGAGCGGAGAACGTCCGAACCGATCCGGCGCTGGAGCGTCTGGCTGTTCTGTTGTTTGTCCTACCGCTCCGCTACGTGAGGGCATGGCGCGCCCAGCAGGACTCGAACCTGCGACCCCTTGATTAGGAATCAAGTGCTCTATCCGGCTGAGCTACGGGCGCTTCGCGGGGTGCCGGCGTGGACGGACCGTGAGAGTGGCGTCCGCGCCTACCGCCACCAGAGTTTATCAACGGGAATGGAGTAGTACAGCATTGCCGACTCGGTGCCGGGATTGGTGTCGCCGAGGCTGGCGTTGGAGTAGTGTGACACGGCGAGGCCAAGCCGCGAGCGGTCGTCGAAGCGGTACGAGAGTTCGAGCTGCGAGCGGAACTCCAGCGGATAGCCGAGATCGCGGCGTGAATCGCCCTGGTCGTAGAAGCCGGGAGCCTCGCTCCAGGTCAGCACCAGCCGCCGGCCGAAGTAGACGTCCAGCAGCAGCCCCGAGTGCAGGAAGATGCTGCGGTCGGAGGTGATGGCGAAGGCGGCGAACGGCTTGAACACCCAGAGCTTGCGGTCGGAGCGGTATTCGAGGCGGAACTCGCCGGCCTGATCGAACTGGCGGTTCCAGTCGTACCAGCCGCCGGCGACCGAGAGGAAATCCGGATCGTCGGCCCGCGCCGGCCCGGCAGCGCACATCACCGTCGCGATCGCCGCGGCAATCGCCGAAACTCGCCCCCAGACCATGCACCGACCTCCCTCGGTTCGTTGCCGGCAGTTTACGGGACCGCCCCGGCGTTGCAAGGAACTTAAGGGGTTAGCCGGCCATCAGCGCCGCCGACCGTCCGGGGATGACACGGCGGAAGCTCAGTGCTTCGGCGACGTGGATGCGGCCGACGCCGTCGGCGCCGTCGAGGTCGGCCAAAGTGCGCGCGACCCGGAGCACGCGGTGGTAGCCCCGGGCCGACAGCTTCATCCGCTCGATCGCTTCGGCGAGCAGCCGGCGTCCGCCCTCGTCGGGGGTCGCCACCGCGTCGAGGAGGGCGCCGTCGGCCTCGGCATTGGTGCGGATGCCAGCACCGTCGGGCGAGCGGGCATAGCGCTCCCGCTGAACCGCGCGCGCCGCGGCGACGCGGGCGGCGACATCGGCCGAGCGCTCGGCCGGCGGCGGCAGCGCCAGGTCGGCGGGTGCCACCGCCGGCACCTCCACATGCAGATCGATGCGGTCGAACAGCGGCCCAGAGATCCAAGACTGGTACTCGACCGCGCAGCGCGGCACGCGGGTGCACGCCTGCGACGGATCGTCGAGATAGCCGCAGCGGCAGGGGTTCATCGCCGCCACGAACTGCACCCGTGCCGGATAGGCGACGTGGGCGTTGGCGCGGGCGACGATGGCACGGCCCGATTCCAAGGGCTGACGCAGGGCCTCCAAGGCTGCCCGTTGGAACTCCGGCATTAGGTAGCAAACGCACCTAGTGCCCTGGAGTTCCAAAAATGCTGTTAATCGCTCGTAAAGCGTTCTATGATGTTAATAAGACTCTGCGGCAGTTGTGGGGGAGCATCATGCCGGAAGAGTATGGCGATGATCGACTGGTCATCACACTTCGCTCTGACGATGCCGTCGAGCTTGAGCGGCTTGGCGAAAGCTTCGGCGGTCTAGCCCGTCAGTTCCGTCGTCACCTTGAAGACGAAGGGGTCGATCCGACAGAAGCCCCGTCAAAGCTTCTAGTGACTGGCGTCAGCCAAAGCAGTATCGAGTTTGAGTTGGCGACACTGGTCGCCCTCTATTCATATGCCACCGCCGGGGCTGACGGCTTCCTGATCTGGCAGGGGTTCTATCATCGGATTCGCGGCGTAACGGAATATTTGGTTGGGCATGCGCCCAGGCCGCCACACTACACGCGCCAGGATGCACGCGACCTCAACGCCTTCTTCAATGTCGTCGCCAGCAAGAAGGGAAGCAGCGTCAAGATTCGCCGCGCCAAATACCACAAACGCGATGGTCGTCGGGAAACGCTGGCGGAGTTTGATCTGGACGAACAGGACGTTGTTGATGCCCACGTTCAACTTGGCGCCGACATGTCCGATTTCGACCAGAGCGCTGACAACGCCCCGCCGCCTCGGCACCAGCTTGAGAACAACGTCCCGTTCATCTGGTATCGAACAGACAGGGAAAAGGGGAAGGCCAAGGGCTTTACAAGTGATAGGGGAGTTATCGCTAAGGTTTCAGAGAAGCCACTCCCCGTGCATTTCGCGTCTGAAATCGAAAATCAAAAAGATATGATGACAAAAGCAAAAGACAGAAACCCGTTTTCATTGGTGTATCTTGTTGACGTCGCCATTGAGGTCGAAGACGAAGATACTCCGCGCTCATACACGATCCTGAACATCCATCAGATCATCGGTGGCGACGAAGATTAGTCTTCGCCGAGTCTCACTGACTGGCATCCTATCGCCGCAAGGCACTGAACGAAGAACACAGCCGTAAACCCGCCCCGGCTGATCTTGTTGTTGATGTTCCGCTCGCTGTCGTGAACGCCGATCGCTGCAAGCCTGTCGGCTAGATCCTTGTAACTCACGTTCCGCCGCTTCAACTCGGCCTTCAAGATGCCTTTGACGCGATCCTGCCATTCCTTGTCTGGCATGGAATCATCCTCGTTTGTGATGTCCATACCATCATATTCGATGTAAACACCCTTGACAACGGTGTCTGATATCATTATATTCGGTGACATAAACACCGGATATGATGATGTCTCAACACTTTCTCCTATCTGCCAAAGCCCGGACGCTCTCGCTAGCGAAGGTCATGCGGCTGTCCGATGAGGAAACGTATGAGACGTTCGTTCAAGTGCGGTGGGCCGGCAACGACGGTGAGCCGGTTTGCCATCGCTGCGGCTGTGTCGCCGCCTATCGCTACCGTGCACGGCGCATCTTCAAGTGCCAGGGCTGCGGAGCGCAGTTCTCCGTCACGTCGGGAACGATCTTCGCCAGCCGGAAGATGGCCTATCGGGACATCCTGGCCGCTATCGCGATCTTCGTGAACGGCGCCAAGGGCGTTTCAGCGCTTCAACTGTCGAGAGACTTGGACTGCCAATACAAAACGGCGTTCGTGCTCGCTCACAAGCTCCGTGAAGCGATGGGCGCTGAGATGCAGGATCGTCGGCTGTCCGGCGATGTCGAGATCGATGGCGCCTACTTCGGCGGACACATCAAGCCTGAGAACCGGAAAGAGGACCGCCGGGACCGTCGTCTTGCCATCCACCAGACCGGCAAGCGCCGTGCCGTGGTCGTGATGCGCGAGCGCAAGGGCCGGACGCTGCCGTTCGTGTTCCAGTCGGAAGACGAAGCGGTGCCGACCATCGCCGTGCGGGCCATGCCCGGCTCGACGATCTACGCCGACGAAGCGTCTTGTTGGGATGCCTTGCACGCCCGCTTTGAGACGCGCCGCGTCAATCACTCCATCGCGTTCATGGACGAAGGCGTCTGCACGAACTTAGCCGAGTCGTTCTTCTCGCGGCTACGCCGGATGGAGATCGGCACGCACCATCACGTCAGCGGGCGCTACCTCAGTTCCTACGCCAACGAGGCGGCATGGCGGGAAGACCACCGGCGGGTGCCGAATGGCGAACAGTACCTTTTGGTCGCAGGCGCGGCGATGGCGCATGCGGTATCGGAGAAATGGACCGGCTACTGGCAGCGGAGAGCGTGATGGAGAACGAACACGTCATCAGCGGGCTTCTCAGGAAGCGAGCCGAACTGGCCGGAATGTTGGAACACCATCAGGCCAAGGTCCGCCAACTGATGATCGACCTGGACAGCGTTGACGCCACGATTCGCATGTTCGCCCCGGACATCGAACTGAATGAGATCAAGCCGAAGCCGCTGCCGCCGCGCCACGCTGCCTACAAGGGCGAAGTCGCGCGGATCGTGCTCGGGACGCTGCGAGAAGCGGGGCGCCCGTGCTCTACACAGGAATTGACCATGCACGTCATGGCAGAGCGGGGCATGAACACTGCGGACAAGCGGCTGGTGAAGACCGTCAACAAGCGGGTGAGCGCATCCCTACGCCATCACCGGAACAAGGGCCTTCTTCGGTCTCTGGAGGGCCTTGGAGCGCATCTCATGTGGGAGATCGTCAACTAAATCTGCCTTCTTCTTCGGTGATGTCGGACTCCTTGATAACATCCGCTCGCTTCAAGTCGTCGATCCCTCTCTTTATCAAGTATTTTGCGACACCTCCTGGGTTGTCCGCATAACCCTTTCTTACGAGCACGCGCAAACACACGTGAAAGTGCGGCTCTAGTCGCGGCTGTACCTTGTCGTTTCCGGGCATAGCCTCGGTAGCGTATCACGCCCCACGTCGAATCGTGGCATCCAAATGGCATCCAAATGGATGCCACAAGATGCTTGACGTGGCAATGCTCTTGAAACAATATGTTGTGGCTTGAGAGACTAAAAAAATTGGCGACCTTCGGGTCGCCAAGGTTTAGTGTTCGATCTGGTGGCGCGCCCGGCAAGACTCGAACTTGCAACCTCCCGGTTAGCGGCCAGGTGCTCTTTCCAGTTGAGCTACGGACGCCCACCAGACGCCCCGCTCCCACCAGAGCGGGGCGTCGCCGTTATCGTGGCGACGATACGCCCCACGAAAAGCGGGGACGATATAACGTCAGCCCAGGCGGCCAGCAACAAGATATCGTAGCCAGTCAGGCTCAGGTAACATTATATTGTGCACAAGCGAAGATTTTGGCTGTTACCACCGTGGATAACGAGGATATCTTGTTGATAACTTTGTGCAGGCGCAGCACTAGGTGCGTTTGCTACCTAATGCCGTGGAACTCCGGCAACTCATCCAGGAACAGCACCCCGAGGTGGGCCAGGGACACCTCGCCCGGGCGGGTCCTGAGCCCGCCGCCGACCAGCGCCGGCACCGACGCCGAATGATGGGGATCGCGGAACGGCCGGCGCCGGGTGAGTCCTCCGCCTCGCAGTGCGCCGGCGAGGCTGTGGACCATGCTCACCTCCAGCGCCTCGGCGGCATCCAGCGGCGGCAGCAGGCCCGGGAGCCGCTGCGCCAACATCGACTTGCCAGCGCCGGGCGGACCGATCATCAGCAGGTTGTGGGCACCGGCGGCGGCGATCTCAAGGGCCCGCTTGGCGGTCTCCTGGCCCTTGATGTCGCCGAGGTCCGGGTAGCGGGCATCCTCCTCGACGAGACAGGGATCCGGCGGGGTCAGCACCTGAGTCCCCTTGAAGTGGTTGATCAGCGCCAAGAGGCTCCGCGGAGCCAAAACCTCGGTTCCCGCCGCCCACGCCGCTTCGCCGCCCTGCGCTGCGGGGCAGATCAGCCCCAGGCTCCGGGCGCTGGCGTGAACGGCGGCCGGCAGCACGCCAGCGACCGGGGCGACGGCGCCGTCCAGGGCCAGCTCGCCCAGCGCGACGAAGCCGGCGACCTCATCGGCCGGCACCACGCCCATCGCCGCCAAGAGCCCGAGCGCGATGGGCAGATCGAAGTGGCTGCCTTCCTTCAACAGGTCGGCAGGCGCCAGGTTGACGGTGATCCGCTTCGGCGGCAGGGCGAGGCCCATGGCGCCGAGCGCCGCCCGTACCCGCTCGCCGCTCTCGGCGACGGCCTTGTCGGGGAGGCCGACGACGGTGAACGCCGGCATGCCGGCGGCCATCTGCACCTGCACGTCGATGTCGACGACGTCGATGCCCTGGAAGGCAACGGTGTTGATTCGCGCAACCATGGGTTGCCGGAATCCCCTGTTTCACACATGGGAACTTTACGGGAACATCGGCCGCCATACTAGCCCCCGTTTTCTCGGGCCCTCGACCACCCTTTACTTGACCCCCCCTTACTCCATGGCCGGCCGCGCCGTATGTAATCGCCTTGACGAGGGAGAGCGAAGGCGTGAGCCGCAGGCCCGGTTTCCACGAGGACTTCCGGAGGGGCGACGGACCCGGACCCGGATCGGAACGCGGGTTCGGCGTGGTGTTTGCCGTCGTCTTCGCGGTGGTCGCCGCATCGCCGCTGTTTTTCGGCGGCGGACTGCGCTGGTGGTCGGCGGCTGTCGCTGCGGTGTTCCTGGCCGCGGCGTTTGCGGCTCCACGTGTCCTGGCGCCGCTGAACCGGCTCTGGCACCGGATCGGTATGGCGCTTCACGGGATCGTCACGCCGGTGATCATGGGGATCCTGTTCTTCCTCACGGTGATGCCGACGGGCCTGATCATGCGTCTGTTCGGCAAGGATCCGCTTCGCTTGCGGTTCGATGCCGAGGCGAAGAGCTATTGGATCCAGCGCGAACCTCCGGGCCCGGAGCCGGATTCAATGCGGAACCAGTTTTGATGGATAGGTGATCGGAGGATCGGGTTGGAGTTCATCGCCGAACTGTGGACGTTTCTGCGGGTGCGGAAGAAGTTCTAGCTGCTGCCGATCCTGGTGATGATGGCGCTGCTCGGCGGGCTGGTGGTGTTCAGCCAGGGCTCGGCCATCGCACCGTTCATCTACACCATCTTCTGAGACGGTCGCCGGCGTGCGCATCCTCGGCGTCTCGGCCTTCTATCGCGACAGCGCGGCGGCCCTGATCGAGGACGGTCGGATCGTCGCCGCCGCCCAGGAGGAGCGGTTTACCCGCGTCCGCCACGACGCACGCTTTCCCGGCGAGGCGATCCGGTTCTGCCTCGACCGCGCCGGCGTGCCGTTGGGCGACATCGACTATGTGGCCTTCTACGACAAACCGTTCCTGAAGTTCGAGCGGCTGCTGGAGACGTATCTGGCCTTTGCGCCCAGGGGATTCGCCTCGTTCCGCCGGGCGATCCCCGTCTGGCTGCGCGAGAAGCTGTTCCAGAAAGACCTCCTCGGAAAGGCCCTTCGCGGCTTCGATCCCGAGTTCGACGTGCGCCACCGGCTGCTGTTTGCCGAGCACCACCAGAGCCACGCGGCGTCGGCGTTCTTTCCCTCGCCGTTCGACGAAGCCGTCGTCCTGACCATGGACGGCGTCGGCGAATGGGCGACGACGTCGGTCGCCATCGGCCGCGGCAACGGGCTGGAGGTGGTCAAGGAGATCCACTTTCCCCATTCATTGGGCTTGCTGTATTCGGCGTTCACCTACCACACCGGGTTCAAGGTCAATTCTGGCGAGTACAAGGTCATGGGCCTGGCGCTCTATGGCGAGCCCCGCTTCGCCCAGGCCATCCTGGACAACGTCATCGACCTCAAGGACGACGGCTCGTTCCGTCTCGACCAGTCCTTTTTCAACTACTGCACCGGCCTGACCATGACCAACGAGCGGTTCGATGCCCTGTTCGGCGGCCCGCCGCGCGAGCCAGAAGCACCCTTGACCCAGCGCGAGATGGACCTCGCCGCCTCGGTCCAGGCGGTGACCGAGGAGGTGGTGCTGCGCATGAGCCGGTCGCTGGCCGAAGAGACGGGCATCCGCAACCTTTGTCTCGCCGGTGGCGTCGTGCTCAACTGCGTGGCGAACGGCAAGGTGCTCCGCGACGGCTGCTTTGAGTCCGTTTGGGTTCAGCCGGCCGCCGGCGATGCCGGCGGCGCGCTGGGTGCGGCGCTCGCCGCCCATCACTTGTTCCAGGGCGGGCCGCGAACGGCCAATGGCGTGGGAGATACCATGCACGGGAGCCTGCTTGGACCCGAGTTCGCTTCGGGCGAGATCGAGCGCCGGCTGACCGAATGCGGTGCCCGGTTCACCGTGCTGGACGACGCATCGCTGATCGATGCCGTCGCCCGCGCCATCGCCGACGGCAAGGCCGTCGGCTGGTTCCAGGGGGCCATGGAGTTCGGCCCCCGGGCGTTGGGCGCGCGCTCGATCCTCGGCGATGCGCGCTCGCCGATGATGCAGAAGACCCTGAACCTGAAGGTCAAGTATAGGGAGTCGTTCCGGCCGTTCGCCCCTTCTGTGCTGCGCGAGGATGTCGCCGAGTGGTTCGACATGGACGACGACAGTCCGTACATGCTGATGGTCGCGGATGTCGCCGAGCGCCATCGGCGCCAGATGAGCACCGCCGAACAGTCGCTGTTCGGCATCGACAAGCTCAACGTGCCGCGCTCGCGGATTCCCGCCGTCACCCATGTCGACTACTCGGCCCGTATCCAGACCGTCCACGAGGACACGAACCCGCGGTATCACGCGCTGATCCGGCGCTTCAAGGAGCTCACCGGCTGCCCGGTCATCGTCAACACCAGTTTCAACGTCCGCGGCGAACCGATCGTGTGCACGCCCGAGGACGCCTTCCACTGCTTCATGGGCACCGGCATCGAAGTCCTGGCCGTCGGCAACTGTCTGGCCCTGAAGGAAGAGCAGGACCCTGCCCTCGCCGAGGATTACAAGGACGCGTTCGAGTTGGACTGATATCGGCGCGCCGACCACCTGGCCCGACGGTACCACGATCAAATCAAGGTCGTATCGCCGTCAAATCCCGTCAGGCTCCAAGCGCCTTCCTTGGCAAGCGTCACTGCCAACAGCGGATCGGCGGCCCGATAGTAGGCCGGCCACGACGGCAGGCTCCGAACCAGGGGGCGCAGGGCCATCGCGTGGCGATGTGCGTAGCCCACAAGACCCGCGATTTCGAGCACATGGCAACACTCGGCATCACCGTGGGCGAAGGCTGCGGCGAGCAATGCTGTCGTCTTTGCCGCATCGTCATCTCCGACAACGAGATCGGCGATTCGCAGCCGTCGAAGCCCGATCGCCGGTGCATCGTCTCGCACAACGACGGCGTACCCATCGAGCCCTTTCCCGCCACGCAGCGCCAATATGACCGCGCTGTCGTTGCCTTGGTAGTGCCAGCGCAGTGTCGCAGAATCTCGGACGCCGATCAGTCCGGCGCTCGTACCCGCAAGACGCCTCCAGAAGCCGTCGAACTCGCCACCGACATCGGCCACGCTGAGGATCGCCACGCTTGGAAGTGTTGCCGGGTCAATGCGCAGCCGGCCTCTCGCGAAGGCCTTCGATTTCCGCGCGACCCGGCCAGCAAAGGTCGCCACCGCGCCGCGGATTCCTTTTCGTCTTAGTGCTGCAGCAATGAATCCTTGGGTGTCGATCACCCAGGACACGGATCTGCCGAGACTAGGCTGCGGGACCGCATGACCGGCGTGACGTTCGAGGATTCGTGCGGTCGCCGGCACGGCGGCGGTCACTAACGAGATCTCGGCCCAGTCTTGTTCGAAATAGGCGTCGGCGAGCTGGGGTACATGGCCCCGGTAGGCCGGTTGGACCCCCCACAGACTGGCGACGGCGATGCGCACCGACCGGCCGGCGACAACGCCCTGTCTGGGAATGCTACCAAAAAAGCCGACGATCGTGCCGTCCGCTTCGAGCACCCAGCCGGGCGACGGACGCGTGTCGCTTTGCAGTGCGGGGTTATCGATCCACAGCCGCCGCCACAAGGCTGCCCGATCGGCGTTGGTGCTCGGCAGGCGCAATCCCAGACCAGCCAGCAGCCCGAACACCGCCGGCGCATCCTGATCGGTGGCCGAGCGGAGCGGGCAGGGTGGTTGCCGTGTCACGCAGACCTCACAACCGCCGAGGAAATAGCGCAATTGGTAGGTGCCCCAGCCGGCAAGCAGGTGGTCGTGGCGAACCGCCATCGGGGAATCGCCAGCCGAGTTGCCACCGCGCACGGTGGTCAGAAACGAACGGTAACCGGCGCGGCGCGCGAGTTCGGGATCGCGTTCGGTGTCGAAATGAACTCCTGGGCGTCCCCAAGGACAGCAAAAGTGCACGCACGCCTGGTCGGTTTCGGCTTCGATGGCGCGTTTCGAACCGGCGAATTCCTTTGCCGCCTCTTCGTCATCGAGGTCGACAAGGCGAACGTGGTTGACGGTATGCGAGCCGATGGTCATGCCAGCGGCAATCATGGTGCGGCAATCGTCCCAATCGAGGAGCTCGACGACGGGCCCGCCACCTCCATAGAAACCGCGCAAGACATCCCAATCGGTCTCCGGTCGGGTGCCGATGTAACGGGTCGCGAGGAAGAACGCCGCCGGCACGTCTTTCTCCACCAGGATGGCCAAGCCGTTGGTCCGGCAGTTCTTGAAGCCGTCGTCGAAGGTCACGCAGAAATAGGTGCCGTCGATGGGCTTGCCCGATTCGAGCATTTCCACCGCCGAACCCAGATCAATGAACTCGCCGTAGCGTCGCATGTAGTCGAGCTGACGGATGAAACCCGAGCGCTCGTCGTCGAACACATGGTGGTAGAACGGAAACCGGATCTGGCCGTTCCCTGTACCTATCGATCGCCCCAGCGCCAATGCGAAGACCGTAGCGTCACGGGCCAGATCGCGGACGCGCCGCGCCATGGGCTGGTTGGCAACGTATTCGCCGTAGAGGTACACGGGGCGGGTCGGCTCGGGCATCGGCGAAGGCCGACTCGTTGCGGTCGAAGCGGGCGGGAAGTGTTCCACACTCCCGCAAAAGCCGCAATCCCGGCCCGTCGCTTGCGGGGTTGCAGCGATATGCGCTACAGCACATGCACGGTGCTTCGGTGCCGGAGCGCTTATCACCTTCAGCACCTCTGCGTATGGCGGCGATGATCTCGGCGGAACGAAACCTTGGTGCCCTTCCCGCACGCCTGTGGCCCGTGGCCGGTTGGCGCGCGCTCGCAACGCCGCTGTTCGGCACCAAGCCCTACCGACTGACACTCCAGCGCCGTCCGGCATCGTCGATCCGGCATATCTGTTCCGAGTCCTGGCCCGAGGACAGGGCAATCGGTGACGGCATACTCGATGGGGCATTGCCGTTTTTCGGTACCGTTCTGCCCCTCGGGCGGGCGCCGTGGACCGCGGTTCCGACCGGCCCCCGCGCCGCTTCGACCCTGCACGGGTTCGCCTGGCTTGGCGATCTCGCGGCATTGGGGACGAGCGTCGCGGCCGAGCGGGCCCGGGAATTGGTCGCCGGATGGATCGCCTGCGATCGGGCCTGCACGGAGCCGGCATGGCGGGCGGACGTTCTTGGCCGGCGATTGGCGGCGTGGCTGGCCGCGTCAGAGTTTCTCTTCGCCGGCAGCGAGGACGGTTTTCGACAGCGGTTCCTCGAGTCGACGTCCATGCAGGCCCGACACCTCGCCCGTGTCGCGCCGTCGGTCGCCGGCGACGTCGGCGGCTTCGCCGCGGCGAAGGGCTGGATCGCATCGGCCCTGTGCCTGGGTGTCAGCAACCTCAATCGGGCACTTGGTTTCCTCGAAGGCGAAATCGACATCCAGGTCCTGCCCGATGGCGGACACGCCGGCCGCAATCCGTTGGGTCATGCCGAGGTGCTTCGAGATCTGCTCGATATTCGCGCCGCCCTGGAGGCGGGTGGAGCGGAAATCCCGCCGTCGGTCCAGGGCGCGATCGATCGGATGGCGCCGATGCTTCGTGCCATGCGCCATGGAGACGGCGGCCTTGCCCTCTTTCACGACGGGTTCGAAGGGGATCGACGTGTTGTCGATGCGGTGCTCGCCCGCGCTGCCGTCCGGGGAAAGGCTCCCGGTGCCGCCCCACATACGGGATTTCAACGTCTGGCTGCCGGGCGAACGGCCGTCATCGTTGATACTGGCCCGTCACTGGCGTTAGGCGGCGCTGGCGCCCACGCGAGCGCGCTCGCCCTCGAAGTCAGCGACGGCCGCGACCGGATGATCGTCAACTGCGGAGCCAGCGGAGGAGACGATCTGGATTGGCGGAACGCGCTCCGCGCCACCGCCGCCCACTCGACGGTGACCGTGGACGATGTCAACTCGGCCGACCTAGGACGCGAGGGCAGCTTCAGGCGACATGCCGCACAAGTCTCGGCGGAACGCCGCGAAGCCGATGGAGTCATATGGCTGGATACCGCCCACGACGGCTACAAGCGAAGGTTCGGGCTGGTGCACCAGCGCCGGCTGTACATCGATGCGTCAGGCGGAGACATTCGCGGTGAAGACGTCCTCGATGGGGCCGGCGGCCAGATGTTCCGCGCCCGCTTTCATCTCCACCCGGACGTCAAGGTTTCCTTGATCCAGGATGGCACGGCGGCGCTCTTGCGCCTTCCGTCGGGTACAGGATGGCGGTTCATAGCCGTCGGCGGTGCATTGAGTATCGAGGAGAGCGTCTATCTCGGCGGCGGTGGGCGGCCGCGCCGAGCCGAACAGATCGTAGTCGGCGGTCCCTTGAATGGCGCTGGTGCGCATCTCAAGTGGGCGATCCGCCGCGAAGGCGAGAGGCGCTAGACAAACGGCCTCAGGTGGCCAAAAACGCCGTTACCGAAACCCTGTCTTGGTGCAGAACCAAGCGAACCGGCAACTCCGCTTCCGGCCCGGGCTCGCACGCCCGGACGTAGGTGTCGGTCTTGGCCGGGCCGGAAATAACCAGGAAGATGTGCCGTGCGTCGACCAGCGCCGCAGGGGACAGACTGATCCGGGGCTGCCGGCCATCGGCGGCGGGAACGGCGACCAGCCGCTTGCCGCCGCTCCAGTCCTCGCCGGGGAACAGTGACGCGACGTGGCCATCCTCACCCATGCCAAGGAAGATCACGTCCAGCGGCCACTCCATGTCGCGGACCCACGACTCCGCCTGTTTCAAGCCAGCCGCCGGTGTCGTCGATACCGTCTTGAGGCGAACGAAGGTAGCCCTGGCGGCGCGGTCCTTGAGCAGGTACCGGCGCACCAGTCCTTCGTTGCTGTCCGGATGACCCCGACGAACCCAACGGTCGTCCGCGAGGGTGACGGTGACTCGGTGCCACGCCAGTTCGGAGACGGCAAGGAACGGAAGGACGTGCTCGGCCGTCCGCCCTCCGGATACGGCAAGCGTCGCGGTTCCACGATCGCGGACGGCAGCGCGAAGTTCCGCCGCCATTGCCCACGCCGCGGCGCGAGCACACTTGCGAACGGTGTCGAATCGACGCTCGTTGATCATTGGCGGATACGGAAGCCCAGGTTTTGCCCTGCTGGCCGTAAGGCAGTTTTGCTCATCTTTTAGGTCGGTGTGCTGGCTGTCAACATCGCGCCGGATCACCTTTGTCCGCAACCGCGTTGACGGCAGAGGAATCGCGGCGTTACAACCCTTTGTTCACGGTTTGAACAGGTCAGCCCCGGCACCTACCCACGAAAGGGAGCACTGAGCGTGGAACGGGAACTATTGTGCACGCTTGGGCCGGCATCCCTGAATGCCGAGGTCATCGGTCGGCTCTCCGAACTCGGAGCATCTCTGTTCCGCATCAATCTCTCTCATACGTCGCTGGACCGGGTGGCTTCGACGATTCGGTTCATCCAGTCGTGCACCGACGTGCCGGTGTGCCTGGACACCGAGGGCGCGCAGATCCGGACCGGTGACTTCGTCGACGGCACGATCAAGCTTCGCGAAAATTCCATCGTCCACGCATCGCGCCACCGCGTACCAGGCGACTCGGTCAACCTCAACCTCTATCCGCTCGACATCATCGATGCACTCGAGGTCGGCGACTTCATCAGCATCGACTTCAATTCCGTGCTTGTGCAGGTCGTCGACAAGACGGACGAAGCCGTTGCGCTCCGGGTGCTAGCCGGCGGCGACGTCGGGCGCAACAAGGCCGTCACCGTCGAGCGCGACATCGTCCTGCCGCCGCTGACCGAAAAGGATCAGGCCGCGGTGGACATCGGCCGTGAACTCGGCATTCGCCATTTCGCGCTGTCGTTTGCGAATGGTCCCGACGACGTGGAGGTGCTGCGGCGGCGTATCGGCCCAGGCGCCACTCTGATCTCCAAAATCGAGTGCGCCGGCGGGTTGGCCAATCTCGACGCCATCGCGCGAGGTTCCGATGCCATTCTCATCGACCGGGGTGATCTGTCCCGCCACGTGCCCATCGAGCAGATCCCGACGGTACAGAAGCGCATTTTGCGCCGCGCGGGAGAGCTGGGCGTGAAGGTCTTACGTGGCGACCAACCTCCTCGAATCCATGGTTTCCGATCTGACCCCGACACGCGCCGAGGTCAACGACATACACAACACGCTGCGCGACGGCGCCGACGGCCTCGTTCTGGCGGCGGAGACGGCGATTGGGGCGTATCCGGTCCGCTGCGCCAGTATGATCGTCAAGATGATTCAGCAGTTCGAGCGCACCGACGACGGCGGAGACAGCTACCCCTTCGATCCGGCGTCGCTTCTGGTCGCGCCCCATGGCGGTCGATTGATCCATCGCGAGGCGACGGCCGAAGACCTGGCGGGTGTCGACGCACTGCCATCGATAGAGGTTTCCCAGACCGACCTGATGGACTGCGAGCAGTTCGCCGTGGGGACCTACTCGCCACTGACCGGTTTTATGGACCGTGAAACTCTTCGGGCGGTTTTGGAAACCAATCGGCTCCCTGACGGTACCGTTTGGACGATGCCGCTGGTCCTCCAGGTGGCCGGATCGCACGCACGCGGGATCGGACCCGGTGACAGGGTAGCCCTTCGCAGTGCGTCCGGGCGGATCCACGCGCTCCTCGACGTCGACGAGGTCTACGTCGAAGATCTTCGTGCCGTCGCGCGGATGTGGTTCGGCGCGGATTCCGACACCCATCCGGGAGCGGCCAAGCTGTTCGCCGGCGGAGACACATTCATCGGTGGCGACGTACTACTCGTCGATCGCCTGCCGTCGCCGCACCGTCCGTACGAACTGAGCCCCGCGCAAACCCGGTTCGTCTTCACCCACAAGGGCTGGAGCAAGGTCGTCGGATTCCATGGACGCAATCCTCCGCACCGCGTCCACCACCATATCCAGCTCGAAGCCCTGCGCCGGACGGGTGCCGATGGCCTGCTGGTCAGTCCGGTCATCGGTCCGAAGAAAACCAATGATTTCCTCGCCGAACCGATTCTCCGCAGTTACCAGTTGATGCTTGCGTTCGGGCTCTATCCCAATGGCCGGGTCGTCCTCGGCAGCTTCTCGACATACTCGCGATATTGCGGGCCGCGTGAGGCTGTGTTCACGGCGCTATACCGCAAGAACATGGGCTGCAGCCACTTCATTGTCGGCCGCGACCACACCGGCGTCGGCGATTTCTATGGCGCTGAAGACACGCGGCGCTTGTTCGGGGATCTCGGCGGCATCGGCGTCGAACCCGTGTTCTTCGGCCACGTCGGCTACGATCCCCGGACGAACAGTTATGTCGAAGAAGACGACGGAAGCCAGGGCGGCGACGGGCTCGAACACATCAGCGGCACGGCCATTCGCGACGCCCTTCGCGCCGGCGAACGCGTGCCCGATTGGGTGATGTGGGAGACCGTTCAGGAGATGCTGCTGGCCGAGCGTGCCGCCGGGCGACCTCTGTTTTGTGACTAAGATCCGTCCAGCCGGACGGAAATTGCGTTACCGCCGGGCGCGGGGGTGGGCTGCGCGGTGGACAGCGGCGAGACGCGTGCTGTCCACTTCCGTGTAACGCTGCGTCGTCGACAGCGAGGCGTGACCGAGAAGTTCCTGGATCGTCCGCAGATCACCACCACCCCCTAAAAGATGGGTCGCAAAGCTATGGCGAAGGGCGTGCGGGGTCGCCGTCTCGGGAAGACCGAGGAGCGCCCGCAGCCGTCGCATCTGGCGCTGAACGACGCCGGGATTGAGGGCGCCGCCGCGGGCGCCGACAAATAAGGGACCGTCGGCCCCCGGGTCGTAGGGGCAGGAGCGGAGATAGCTGGCGACCGCCTCGGCAACCACGGGCAACACCGGCACGACCCGCTGTTTGTTGCCCTTGCCGGTAACGACGAGGGTCTCCCCCAGCGGCGCCACCCGCCGCTTCAGCGCAAGCGCTTCGCCGATCCGCAGCCCGCACCCGTACAACAAGACCAGCACCGCTACATCCCGGTCGGCGATCCACGGCTCGTCGCTGAGGTCAGCGACCGAGTCGACCGCTTCCAACGCCTCCGCTTCGCTCAACGCCTTGGGCACGGACTTCGGCACCCGCGGCGTTCTGAGGGCGTTGATGGCTGCGTTTTGTGCCAATCCTCGGCGGTCAAGAAAGCGAAAGAATCCGCGGAGCGTCGACAACGCCCGCGCGGTCGAAGACCGCGCCAAACCTTGGGCCGCCCGATCGGCGAGATAGCTCCGAAAATCGGCGAACCCGAGCCGCTCCAACTCGGGAAGGCCAGGTGGATAGCCGAGGTGGCGGGAAACGAAAGCCAGGAAAGCCGCGAGGTCGGATTCATACGCGGCAAGTGTATGGGCCGAGACTCGTCTCTCGCCGGCAAGCCAGGAACGCCACGCGGTGACGGCGGAAATGACCGCCGGCTCCGCGATCAGCCCGCCGACCCGTTCGTTGGAAGAAGCCTCTGCACGCATCGCTCGGTAACCCGTGCGAGAAAGGTGATGAGCTCGGTTCCCTGGCCGGGATGGAACGCGGCCTCGTCCCGTGAGCCGAGGGCGAGAACGCCTGGCGGCGCATCGGCCCCCGGCCGCAGCCGGGCGATCGCTCCCGAGCGAACGAACGTCAGCGCAGCGCCGAACAAACCCTCGTCGTCGATCATCGCCTTGCACAGCGCGATGTCCTTGCCGGTTCCAACCAGACGATCGGTGACGCCAGCGGACAAGCCGCGTATCTCCGCCGCGACCAGGGAGCCGCGTTCACTCGGTTCGAAGCCGAGGACGGCAATGTCGACGTCCAGCAACAGAGGCAAATCGTCCACAACGACGCGGCTGAGCTGGTCGAGATCCACCGCCGCCAGGAGCGCCAAGACCGCTGCGTGGGTGCGGGACTGGCTGGCCAGGTTGGTGCGGCTGGTTTCGATCACTTCCTGGGTGCAGTTGCGCAGTCCGTCCAGCTCACCGCGAAGGCTTTCCACCATGTATCGCTGAATGTCGACGACTTCGTCACCACTCCATCGATCCGGCGCGGCCATTCCCTTGAGGAGGTCGGCGTTGCGTGCCAGGAAATCGGGGTGACGGCGCAGGTAGCTGGCGACGCGTTGAGCATCGAGTTCGTTGTCTTCTTCAGCGGCGGCGACGGCGGCGCCGTCGGAATCGTGGGTCATGGCGGTTTGGTCTCGCGGATGCGCAGGCGTCCCAGGAACCGCTAAAGTGTATCCGATGCCCAGAGTCCGCACCAGTTCGGGCGCGGAAAACGCCAACCAGGGCCCGGTCGATTGCGTCGGCGTGCTGCTGCCGTTGCCGCTCGCGGGAACCTATGACTATAGCGTTCCCGAGGGTTTGAGCGTGTCAGCAGGCGATTTCGTGCGGGTGCCGTTGGGCAGCCGCGACGTGATCGGAGTGGTGTGGGGAGGCGCCGCAGGAGCCGTCGCCCGCGAAAAAATCCGTCCGGTGATTCGCTGCCTCGATGCGCCATCCATGGCAGATCCGATGCGCCGGTTCATCGAATGGGTCGCCGCCTACACGGTTCGCGCGCCGGGGGCAATCCTTCGCATGGCGATGAGTGTGCCCGAGGCGCTCGAGCCGCCGCGACCGATCACTGCCTACGGGCCAGCAGATCCTCTGCCGGACGTTCGCATGACGTTGGCGCGAAAGCGTGTTCTCGACGTGCTCGCCGATGGCCCGCCCAGGCCAGCGACCGAACTCGCCCGCGAAGCCGGCGTGTCGGTTTCAGTCGTCTCCGGACTATCGAATGCGGGTGCGCTGGAAACCGTTGCCTTACCCGCACCGACAGATGCCCTCCCCGACTGGCGACGCCCCGGCCCGGCGTTGTCGGCGGCCCAGGCCGACGTCGCCAAGGCACTTCGCGATGCTATTGGTGGTGGCTTCGCCGTCGACGTGGTCGACGGCGTTCCGGGTTCCGGCAAGACCGAGGTCTATTTCGAGGCGATCGCCGAAGCCTTGGCGCATGATCGCCAGGTGCTCGTGCTGCTTCCCGAAATTGCCCTTGGCGCCCAATGGTTCAGCCGTTTCCAGGACCGTTTCGGCGCGGCTCCGGCGGAGTGGCACTCGGACCTGGCCCAGACGAGGCGGCGGCGCACGTGGCGAGCGGTTGCTGACGGCACAGCGCGCGTGGTCGTCGGCGCGCGTTCCTCGCTTTTCCTGCCGTTTCCCGAGCTTGGCCTCATCGTAGTCGACGAGGAGCACGATGCCAGTTTCAAGCAGGAGGATGGCATCGCCTACAACGCTCGCGACATGGCTATCGTGCGGGCGCGGATCAGCGATATCCCGACCGCCCTGGTCTCGGCGACGCCTTCGCTCGAAACTCTGGTCAACGTCGAACGGAGACGTTTCCGCCGGCTCCATCTCCCCGACCGCCACGCGGGCATGCCGCCGCCGAACATCGAGGTCGTCGACATGCGGGCTGATCCGGCCGAACGCGGACGCTGGTTGTCGCCACCGCTGGGCCGGGCACTCGCCGAAACCGTGACCGCCGGCCGACAGGCGATGTTGTTTCTCAACCGCCGCGGTTACGCGCCGTTGACGCTGTGCCGCGCGTGCGGCCACCGGATGCGTTGTCCACAGTGCACGGCATGGCTTGTCGAGCACCGGCTCATGGCGCGGCTGCAATGCCATCACTGCGGATTTCACGCATCCCTACCGCCCACCTGTCCCGAGTGCGGCGCGGACGATAACCTCATTGCCTGTGGACCGGGTGTCGAGCGATTGGCTGAAGAGGTATCGGACACCTATCCGGGCATTCGTTTCGTCATCGCGGCCAGCGACACGTTGACGGGACCCGCAGCCACGGCCGAACTCGTGCGGCGCATCGAGGACCACGAGGTCGACCTCGTCATCGGCACCCAGGTCGTCGCCAAGGGTTATCACTTTCCGCTGCTGTCCCTGGTCGGCGTTGTCGACGCCGACCTCGGTCTCGGCGGCGGTGATCTGAGAGCGGCGGAGCGAACCTATCAGTTGCTCTATCAGGTCGCCGGACGCAGTGGCCGAGAGGGTTCTCCGGGCCGGGTTCTACTGCAAACGTACATGCCGGAGAACGCGGTCATTTCTGCGATGACCTCAGGGGACCGGGACCGGTTCATCGCCACGGAGGCGGCGGCCCGTCGAGACGCCGGCATGCCGCCCTTCGGGCGGCTTGCGTCACTGGTTGTCTCCGGACGCGACGCCCGAGCGGTCGAAGCCGCCGCGCAAACGCTTGGTCGCGCCGCCCCTACCGGCGATGACGTACGCGTGCTTGGACCGGCCCCGGCACCGATGGCCGTGTTGCGCGGACGTCATCGGCACCGGTTGCTGATGATCGCACCGCGGAGCGCCAACGTCCCCGCCCTGGTCCGTCGATGGTTGGGCGCGGCCGATCTGCCGAACACGGTACGCGTTCACATCGACATCGATCCCTACAGTTTCCTGTGATCGGCCTACTCAACCGGAAATTTCGAAATGCCCGACCACATGCGCCTTCGTCGGTTTATGATCGGTGCCGCATCGGTGTCGCTTACGCACCTGCAGCAATCCCGCCAAAGCGCTGATTTCTGCCCGTTTCGACGCCATTTCGGCCTCCGTAGCCGGGTTGCATGGCCCGAACGAGTGTGCTAGACAACGGGCGCTTCGGGAGAGGGGCGCTCCCGGTGCGCGACGCCGCAAGGCCGCGCCCGCCGTTCTGGCCCGGCATAAGATAAATCTTGAGGGGACTCCGGGGTGACGTCCGAGACTACTGGCTCCGCTGGACTTGCCGACCGCTACGCGACGGCGTTGTTTGAACTGGCCGAGGACGGCAAAGCGCTGGATACGGTGGCCGGTGAGCTGGACTCCCTGGGGAAGATGATCAGCGAGTCGGACGACCTGGAGCGGTTGATCCGATCACCTGTGATATCGCGCGACGACCAGCGCAAAGCCATGGACGCCGTGTTGGAAAGCGCTGGCATCGGTGACCTGACGCGGAAATTCGTCGGTCTGGTGGCGCGAAACCGGCGTCTGTTCGCGTTTCCCGATATGATCGCGGCGTACCGCGATATGCTCACCGGACGCCGCGGGGAGACCACGGCTGAAGTGGTTACAGCTCAAGCGCTGTCCGATGCCCAGCTCTCGGCGCTGGGCACAGCCCTAGAGAAAACGACAGGAACCAAGGTGGCCGTTGCCGCCAGCGTCGACGCGGGATTGCTCGGCGGTATGGTGGTCAAGGTCGGGTCGCGGATGGTGGATAGTTCGCTGCGCACCAAGCTTCAGCGCATGCGGCTTGCCATGAAGGGGATTGGGTGATGGAAATCCGGGCGGCGGAAATCTCCGCCATTCTCAAGAAGCAGATCGCCGAGTTTGGCACAGAGGCCGAGGTTGCCGAGGTCGGAACGGTTCTCTCGGTCGGTGACGGCATCGCGCGCGTCTACGGCATGGACAAGGTCCAAGCCGGCGAAATGGTCGAGTTTCCCGGCGGCATCAAGGGGATGGCGCTCAACCTCGAAGAGGACAACGTCGGTGTCGTCATCTTCGGCGACGACCGCACCATCCGCGAAGGTGACACCGTCAAGCGCACAGGCTCGATCGTCGACGTCCCCGTGGGCAAGGGCTGTCTCGGCCGGGTCATCGACGCCACCGGCGAAGCCATCGACGGAAAGGGGGAGATCGAGACCAAGGACCGCCGGCTGGTTGACGTCAAGGCGCCCGGCATCATTCCGAGGAAATCGGTGCATGAGCCGATGCAGACCGGCATCAAGGCCATCGACAGCTTGATTCCCATCGGCCGCGGCCAGCGCGAACTGGTCATTGGCGACCGTCAGACCGGCAAGACGGCGATTATCCTCGACACCATCATCAATCAGAAGCGCATCAACGACCAAGCCAAGGACGAGTCCGAGAAGCTGTACTGCATCTATGTCGCCGTCGGCCAGAAGCGCTCGTCGGTCGCGCAGTTCGTCAAGGTCCTCGAGGACCACGACGCCATGGACTACACCGTGGTCGTCGCGGCAACGGCCTCGGAACCGGCGCCGCTGCAGTTCCTGGCGCCCTACGCAGGGTGCTCCATGGGCGAGTACTTCCGCGACAACGGCATGCATGCGGTCATCTTCTACGATGACCTGTCCAAGCAGGCGGTGGCCTATCGGCAGATGTCCCTGCTGCTGCGCCGGCCGCCGGGACGCGAGGCGTATCCGGGTGACGTCTTCTACCTGCATTCGCGGCTGCTCGAGCGCGCGGCGAAGATGAACGACGAGAACGGCGCCGGATCGCTCACCGCGCTGCCGGTGATCGAGACCCAGGCCGGCGACGTCTCGGCCTACATTCCGACCAACGTCATTTCCATCACCGATGGCCAGATCTTCCTCGAGACAGAGCTGTTCTACAAAGGCATCCGCCCGGCGGTGAACGTCGGTATTTCGGTGAGCCGCGTCGGTTCGGCGGCACAGGTCAAGGCGATGAAGAAGGTCGCCGGCACCATCAAGCTCGAACTGGCCCAGTACCGCGAGATGGCCGCATTCGCCCAGTTCGCCTCCGACCTTGACGCGTCCACGCAGAAATTGCTGAGCCGCGGGTCGCGTCTGACGGAAGTCCTCAAGCAGGGACAGTTCGCGCCATACCCCGTCGAGGAGCAGGTTGTCTCGATCTTCGCTGGTGTGCGTGGCTATCTGGACCAGATTGATCTCGGCGACATCGGCCGCTTCGAGGAGGCTCTGCTCAACGGTATCCGTGCCAATGGCGCCGATATCCTTGAGGCGATCCGGTCGGAGAAGGATATTTCCGAGGATTCCGACGCAAAGCTGACCGCGTTCCTCGACGACTTCGTCCGGACGTTCTCGTAAACGAACGCCCGAGCGGCGAACCAGCGGGTAGCACGGCATGCCGAGCCTTAAAGACCTCAAGATCCGGATCAACAGCGTCCAGTCGACGCAGAAGATCACCTCGGCGATGAAGATGGTGGCGGCGTCGAAACTGCGCCGCGCGCAGGTCGAGGCCGAGGAAGGCCGCCCTTACGCGCGGAGTATGGAACGGATGCTGGCCGGCCTGGTCACCACGCTGCCCAGCCTGGAAGCGGCGCCGAAACTGCTGTCCGGCTATGGTGACGACACCAACCACCTCTTGGTCGTCGTCACCGGCGACAGAGGTTTGTGCGGCGGGTTCAACAGCTCGATCGTGCGCGAGACCCGGCGCCAGACGGCCAAGCTTCTCGAGGCCGGAAAGAACGTCCAGATCCTGTGCATCGGCCGCAAGGGCCGCGACGGGCTGCGCATGGAGCACCGCGAGCGGATCATCGATACGCTTGAACAGGTGACCCGTGCCGGTGCCCAGTTCGGACCGGCGCGTGACATCGCCCGGCGTCTGCGGAACATGTTCGACAACCGGGACTTCGACGTCTGCACGATCATCTACAACACCTTCAAGTCGGCGATCAGCCAGGAGGTCACGACCAAGCAGATCGTCCCGTTCCCGGTGCCCGAGGCCGGGGAGGAAGGTGCCGAAGAGCCAGATATCTCGGGTGCGCTTTACGAGCTGGAACCCGACGAGGAACGGCTGCTGGGCGCGCTGTTGCCGGCGAACCTGTCGATGCAGATCTTCCGATCGATGCTGGAAGGTTATGCGTCCGAACAAGGCGCGCGAATGACGGCGATGGACAACGCAACCACCAACGCCAGCGAAATGATCGACAGCCTGACACTGACCTACAATCGGACCCGCCAGGCGGCGATTACCAAGGAACTGATCGAGATTATCTCCGGCGCCGAGGCGCTGTGAGCCGCCGGATGGAGCCGGCGCTGCGTTTTCCAAAGGAGCCTTCGCGATGAGCAAGAACACCATCGGCACCATCACCCAGGTCATGGGCGCAGTCGTCGACGTCCGCTTCGAGGGCGACCTGCCGGAAATCCTCAACGCCCTGCATGTTCAGCACGAGGGGAAGATCCTGGTGCTCGAGGTCGCCCAGCACCTGGGCGAATCGACCGTTCGCACGGTCGCCATGGACACCACCGACGGACTCGTCCGTGGCCAGGAAGTGGTCGATACCGGCGCACCGATCTCGGTCCCGGTCGGACCGGAAACCCTGGGCCGGATTATCAACGTCATCGGCGACCCGGTCGACGAGCGCGGTTCGGTGGAAACCAAGATGACCTATCCGATCCACCGTCCGGCGCCGACCTATACCGACCAGTCGACGGAAACCGAGATCCTGACCACCGGGATCAAGGTTATCGACCTGATCGAGCCCTACCCGAAGGGCGGTAAGGTCGGCCTGTTCGGGGGCGCCGGAGTCGGCAAGACCGTCATCATCATGGAGCTGATCAACAACATCGCCAAGGCGCACGGCGGTTATTCGGTGTTCGCCGGTGTCGGCGAGCGGACCCGCGAAGGCAACGACCTCTATCACGAAATGATCGAGTCCGGGGTCATCCAGCTCGGCGGCGTCGGCTCCAAGGCGGCCCTCGTCTATGGCCAGATGAACGAGCCGCCGGGGGCCCGCGCCCGGGTCGGCCTCACCGGTCTGACGTTGGCCGAGTATTTCCGCGACGAGGAAGGCCAAGACGTGCTGTTCTTCGTCGACAACATCTTCCGGTTCACCCAGGCGGGCTCCGAAGTGTCGGCGCTCCTGGGCCGCATTCCCTCGGCGGTGGGCTACCAGCCGACGCTGGCCACCGACATGGGCACGCTGCAGGAACGCATCACCTCGACAAAGAAGGGGTCGATCACCTCGGTGCAGGCCATCTACGTGCCGGCCGACGACCTCACCGACCCGGCGCCGGCGACCTCGTTCGCCCACCTCGACGCGACGACCGTGTTGAGCCGTTCGATCGCCGAGCTCGGCATCTATCCGGCCGTGGACCCGCTCGATTCCACGTCCCGGGTGCTCGATGCCCGCATCGTCGGCGAGGAACACTACACCTGCGCCCGTGAGGTGCAGCGCATTCTGCAGACCTACAAGTCGCTGCAGGACATCATCGCCATCCTCGGCATGGACGAGCTGTCGGAAGAGGACAAGCTGACCGTCGCCCGGGCGCGGAAGATCCAACGGTTCCTCAGCCAGCCGTTCCACGTCGCCGAGGTGTTCACCGGCACGCCGGGCGTGTTCGTCAACCTCGACGACACCATCAAGGGATTCAAGGGCATCGTCGCGGGCGACTACGACCACCTGCCGGAGGCGGCGTTCTACATGGTGGGCACCATCGAGGAAGCCGTGGAGAAGGCCAAGAAAATGGCCGAGGAAGCAGCGTAGATCGGAGAGCGGGCAGGAGCGGGGCCGATGGCCGACACCATTCAGTTCGAGATCGTCACGCCGGCACGGCAGATTGTCGCCGAGGACGTGCACCTCGTCGTCATCCCCGGCGGCGCGGGCAATTTCGGCGTCCTGCCGCAACATTCGCCCCTGCTGTCGACGCTGCGCCCCGGCACCATCGAGATCTACGACTCGAACATGAAGGTGACGGACCAGATCTTCGTCGAGGAGGGCTTTGCCGAGGTAACGCCCGAGCGCTGCACGGTCCTCGCCGAGGAATCGATCCCCGTCTCCGAGATCACCCGTGATTTCGCCGACGCGCGGTTGAAGAAGGCGCACGACGCGTTGATGGTGGCCGATACCTTTGGCGTGCGCATCGGCGCCGAGCGCGAATTGCGCGCGGCAGAGGCCATGGCCGAGGCGCTCGATCTCTACGAAAGGGCCCAGGGCAAGACGTCGTAGCGCGCCGCGGCCACCCGGCCGGCGGGGGCAACGCATGAGACTCTATCTGGTTCAGCACGGCGAGGCGGTGCCCGAGGACGTCGATCCCGACCGCCCGCTCAGCGATATCGGCCGCGCCGACGTTTCCCGCGTCGCCGGATTCCTCGCCGAGGCCGGCGTGCCGGTGGATCGCATTTTGCACAGCGGCAAGACCCGGGCACGACAGACCGCCGACGCCTTCGCCGCGGCTCTCGCGCCGGGAGCCGTCGTCGCCCAAACCGAAGGCGGCATCGTGCCTAAGGACCCCACTGACTGGCTCGCCGAAGCGGCGGCGGCTTGGACCGACGATGTCTTGGTCGTCGGCCACCTGCCGTTCATGGGCCGAGTGGTTTCGCGGCTCGTCGCCGGCAACGAGGACGCGGGTGTCGTTGCCTTCACGCCGGGCACGGTCGTCTGCCTGGAACGGGATGACGACTCGGGCGCTTGGGCGGTCGCGGCGATGGTCGGACCGACCCTGTTTGACCGGACTACGCGCGGCGTGTGACCAGTCCGCTGCACGAGTGGGACATCTCCGTCGCCGAGGCGATCGCGCTCCAGAAACGCTTGGCCGACCAAGTCGAATGCGACGATCGGTTGGGGCCGGTCGAGCGGGTCGCCGGCGTCGATGTCGGCTATGACAAGGCCAGGGGGGTTGCTCGCGCCGCTGTCGTCGTCGTCGAGACGGCGACGCTGGAAACCGTCGACACCGCCGTCGCCGAGCGGCCAACGGCGTTTCCCTATGTTCCGGGCTTGCTGTCATTTCGCGAGCTGCCGGCCGCCATCGACGCCCTCGAACGACTGACCGTTCCGCCGGACGTGCTGCTGTGCGATGGCCACGGCTTCGCCCATCCACGCCGATTCGGGATTGCCAGCCACCTCGGCGTGTTCCTCGACATCCCGTCCATCGGTGTCGCCAAGTCCCGGCTCGTCGGAGAGGCCGATGTACCGGGGCCCGAACGGGGCGATCGCGCGCCACTCACCCAAAAAGGTGAGGTGATTGGCGCCGTCCTGAGGACCCGCGCGGGTGTGAGTCCGCTGTACATCTCGATCGGACACCGGATTTGCCTGGAGACAGCCGTCCGGATCGTGCTCGCGTGCACGACCCGGTTCCGTTTGCCCGAAACCACCCGCCGGGCCGATCGCTTGTCCAAGACCCGGACGTGACCGAGCCCGATTTGTCCGCAAGCATCGGATAGCACGGCGGTTGAGATCGTGGTTACGTCGCCGCGAAACCGAAAACCGACGAGGCGGCGATGACCAACCGGACAATGACCGCGGGAGATTGGACGCTCCTCACCGTGCTCTCCGTGCTGTGGGGCGGATCTTTCTTTTTCGTTGAGGTGGCCATCGCGCAATTGCCTCCGGTCACCGTGGTGACCGGCCGGGTCGGGTTGGCGGCCATTGCGCTTTGGGTTTGGGTGGCCCTTCGCGGTATGTCGGTCCCCCGAGATATCGGCACGTGGGGCGCGTTTGCCGCCATGGGGGCCCTCAACAACGTGCTGCCCTTCGGGCTCATCGCCTGGGGCCAGACGGCCATCGACAGCGGCCTGGCGTCGATCCTCAACGCGACGACGCCGTTGTTCACTGTGGTCGTCGCGCACGTCGCCACGGCCGACGAGCGGATGACGGCGAATCGCCTCGCCGGTGTCGTCATCGGCATCGTCGGCGTTGCCGTTCTCATCGGACCGGCCGCGCTGGTTGGAATCGGCGGCCACGCCGTCGGCCAGGTGGCGATCCTCGCTGCCGCGTTGTCCTATGCCTGCGCCGGGGTCTACGGCCGGCGGCTGTCGGGAATGCCCCCGGCGGTGGCGGCAGCGGGCATGCTGACCGCATCCACGGTGATGTCTGTCCCGTTCGCCCTCGTCCTCGACCGGCCCTGGACGTTGGCCGTCGATGGGATCACTGTCGGCGCCGTCGTTGGCCTGGCCCTGGCCAGCACGGCGGTCGCCTATTTAATCTATTTCCGCCTGCTCGCCCGCGCCGGAGCAACGAACCTGCTGCTGGTCACGTTCCTCATCCCGGTGACGGCATTGATTCTCGGGACCCTCGTCCTTGGTGAGCGCCCGGGCGTCTCCGCTTTCGGCGGAATGGCGCTGATTTTCGCCGGTCTTGCAGCCGTCGATGGCTGTGCGTTGAAGCCGCTAGCCCGCTTTCGCCGGCCGGGTGTCCGGACCGCTCGCTGACCCCAATTCCGGTGACATTTCGGTGAAGGATCAGGGCCTTGGGCTCGGAGGGGTTGATTTTTGTGCAGCGCAGCATATTTCAGTAGGCGTTATGAGAACCATTCGCATGCTTACGCCCTGGGAGCGGACCAAGTACCGCGACCACCTGCTACGGCTCGGTCCCGAGGACCGCCGGCGGCGGTTCGGCGGCGCCATCGACGATTGCGGCATCGCCGCCGTGGTCGACCGCATCGACTTCCGCACCGCGGCCGTTCTCGCCGTCTTTAACGACCCCCTCGAGGTGGTTGCCGCGGTGATGGTGGCCGCCGACCACGACTGCGGCGCCGAACTGGCATTCAGCGTCGAAGAAGGGCATCGGGGCAATGGCCTTGGGCGGGCTCTGCTCGGGCGCGCCATCCTGTGGGCGCGCAATCGCGGTTTCGACCGTGTGGACGTGGTGTTTCTCTACGACAACGACGCCATGCGCCACCTCGCCCGCCGCGCCGGCATGCGCATCGTCACCCGCGGCGGCGAATGCGAGGGGTCCCTCGATATAGCCGCCGCCAACGTCGTCTCGCTGTGGTCGGAGGCGGTCGGCGAGCAGGTCGCCATCGCCGACGTTGCCGTCAAGGCAAACTGGCGTGCGGCGGACCGCGTCGCCCGTTTCCTGCGCGCGGCATAAGTTCCCCCTCAACTGACGGTTCGGAGCGTTTGCCGCTTGCTAGTCTGTTGATCCTTGTACCCAGCGTGTGTTTGATTATAATCTGTTATATTCGTTTCGAATAGGAAAGAACACGATGGCCGCGCGTACTGCATCCATCCGCGTCGACGAATCGACTTTGGACCGTGTCGATCGATTGGCCGAAGCGATGGACCGTTCGCGTTCCTGGGTGGTCGCGAAAGCGATCGAGCAATATTTGGATCATGAGGAATGGTTCGTCCGCTCGGTCGAAGAAGGGATTACCGCAGCCGATCGTGGAGACCTGCACCCCCACAACGCGGTGATCGCGGAGCTCAGGCGAAAACTCGCCGATTCCGGGTCGTGACGGTCCGCTGGTCGTCCGGAGCACGCCGGGATATCGTCGCAATCGTCGACTATCTCGCCGACGTCGACCGGGTTGCCGCCACGGCGATGATTGATCGTATCGATGACGCGGTGTCGCTGCTCGATGGTCATCCGGCCCTCGGCCGACCCGGGCGCGTCGCATCCACCCGGGAACTGATCATCGCCGGAACACCTTACATTGTCGTCTATCGGATCGTTGGACCCGATGCCCAAGTATTGCGGGTCCTTCACGCGGCGCAGAAATGGCCGGCGACGAATTGACTAGTGTGCTTGCCTCCCTGTTCGAGACATGGTCGCTCGTTGGCGCCGATACCACTCCTCTTGCCTACGGGTCCGAACGCCTTTGGTGAGCCGTGAGGGTCTACGGCCCCCGCCGCTTGTGACCCTTCTTCCTCTTCGACCGCTGTTGCGGTGACCAGCCGGCTCGGGCCGCGGCGGATGGGGCGACGCCGGCCTGATCGAGGCCGAGTTCCGTGGCCTCCAGTCGGCGGATCTCGTCTCGCAGACGTGCCGCCTCCTCGAACTCTAGGTCCGCCGCCGCCGTCCGCATGCGTTTTTCCAGCTCGGCAAGATGGGCACGGATGTTGTGCCCGACGAGGTGAACGTCGCCGCTGACGCCGGTATCGACAGTGACGTAGTCGTGCTCGTAGACCGTCTGCAGAACGTCGGCGATGCCCTTGCGCACGCTCTCAGGGGTGATGGCGTGGGCGGTGTTGTAGGCCTGCTGGCGCTGGCGCCGGCGGTTGGTCTCGCCGATGGCGTAGTCCAGGGACTCGGTCAGCGTATCGGCATAGAGCAGGACCCGGCCGTCGACGTTGCGCGCCGCCCGCCCGATGGTCTGCACCAGGCTGGTCTTCGAACGCAGGAAGCCCTCCTTGTCGGCATCGAGAATGGCGACCAAGGCGCATTCGGGGATGTCGAGCCCCTCCCGCAGCAGGTTGATGCCGACGAGCACGTCGAAAGCGCCGAGGCGCAGGTCGCGGATTATCTCGATCCGCTCCAGGGTGTCGATGTCCGAGTGCATGTAGCGCACCCGGATGCCCTGCTCGTGCATGTACTCGGTCAGGTCCTCGGCCATGCGTTTGGTCAGGGTCGTCACCAGCACCCTGTAGCCCTGGGCTGCCGCCGCCCGGCATTCGCCGAGCAGGTCATCGACCTGATGCTCGACAGGACGGACGATGCACGGCGGATCGATCAGCCCGGTCGGGCGCACCACCTGGTCGATGAACACGCCGCCGGTGCGCTCGAGCTCCCACGGCCCCGGCGTCGCCGAGACGAAGATGGTCTGCGGGCGCATGGCCTCCCATTCCTCGAACTTCAGCGGTCGGTTATCGACACAGCTCGGCAACCGGAAGCCGTACTCGGCGAGAGTCGATTTCCGATTGTAGTCGCCGCGGTACATGCCGCCGAGCTGCGGCACCGTGACATGGCTCTCATCGACGATGAGGAGCGCGTTCTCCGGCAGGTACTCGAACAGGGTCGGCGGCGGTTCGCCCGGATTGCGGCCGGTGAGGTAGCGGGAATAGTTCTCGATGCCGGCACAGTGCCCGGTGGTCTCCAGCATCTCCAGATCGAAACCGGTCCGTTCCTGCAGGCGCTGGGCTTCGAGGAGCTTGCCCTCCACCGTCAGCTCGTCGATCCGCTCCTTGAGCTCGGCCTTGATGCGGGGAATGGCCTGCTGAAGCGTCGGGCGCGGCGTGACGTAGTGGCTGTTGGGGTAGGCGGTGATGGACTCGAGCGCGCCGCTCTTGTCGCCGGTCAGCGGGTCGATTTCCCAGATCGCCTCCAGCTCGTCACCGAACAGCGACAGGCGCCAAGCCGCGTCCTCATAGTGGGACGGATAGATCTCGACGACGTCGCCGCGCACGCGGAAAGCGCCACGGTGGAAGTTTGCGTCGTTGCGGCGGTACTGGAGCTCGACCAGCCGCTTCAGGAGTTCGTTGCGGTCGACGCGGCCGCCGACCTTCAGCTCGATAACCATCTGGGCATAGGTCTCGACGGCGCCGATGCCGTAGATGCACGACACCGAAGCGACGATGACGACGTCGCTGCGCTCCAGCAGTGCCCGCGTCGCGGCGTGGCGCATGCGGTCGATCTGCTCGTTGATGGAGGCGTCCTTCTCGATGTAGGTGTCCGAGCGCGGCACGTAGGCCTCGGGCTGGTAGTAGTCGTAATAGGAGACGAAATACTCGACCGCGTTGTCGGGAAAGAACCCCTTCATCTCGCCATAGAGTTGCGCGGCGAGGGTCTTGTTCGGGGCCAGCACCAGCGTCGGCCGCTGGACGTTCTCGATGGTCTTGGCGACGCTAAAGGTCTTGCCCGACCCGGTGACGCCAAGCAGGACCTGGTCCCGCTCACCTTCCAGCAAGCCTTCGGTTAGCCTGGCCATGGCCTCGGGCTGGTCGCCCGCGGGTTCATAGTCCGAAACGAGGGTCAGCCTTTTTCCGTCCGCCACCGGCGGCCGTTTCTCGGGTATGAACAGCATCGGGCTGGCGACGGCGACCATGAGGTATTTATAGGTCTCGAAACGCCCCGTCGCCAGGGGCGCCATGGACGGAACGCGCGAACATGCTGGCCGGTGCGGCACTTCAGGGATTCGGGCTCGGCGGTGGGCTGATCATCGCCATCGGTGCGCAGAACGCCTACGTTCTGCGTCAGGGACTTAAGCGCGAGCACGTGTTCGCTGTCGCGACTGTGTGTTTCGTCTGCGACATGTCGCTCATCGCCGTCGGCGTCGCCGGATTCGGCAGCCTCGTAGCGGCGTTTCCGGCGTTCACCGCGGTCGCCGCCTGGGGCGGGGCGGCATTCCTCGGCTGGTATGGATTGCGGTCGTTCCGCGCCGCGCTGCACCCCGAGGTGCTGACCACGGACGCGGCTCCGGCGGCCGGCAGCCGGAGTGCCGCGGTGACCACCGCGCTGGCGCTGAGCCTTTTGAACCCGCACGTCTATCTCGACACCGTGGTGCTGATCGGCAGTGTCGCCGGGCAATTTCCGGGGGACGCCCGTGCTGCCTTCGGTGTCGGAGCGGTCGTGGCATCCATGGTCTGGTTCTATGGGCTCGGTTACGGTGCCGCTGTGCTGTCGCCGCTGTTCCGCCGTCCCGCCGCCTGGCGTCTGCTGGACATCGCCATCGGCGCCGTCATGTGGTCCATCGCTGCGGCTCTGGCCTACGACCAGCTCACTGCAGCGCCAGGGATGTGAATGGTACCGCCTCGGCCGTGACGACATAGCGCAAAGGCGATCCCGGCAGGACGGCATCGAACGGATAGCAGGTCACCAGGGTCAGCCGTGTGTCGCCGCCGGCAATGACGGCGTGCGCATCCTTGGCGGCGATGACCTGCGTCCTTGACACCCGGAAGCGGCGGTCCTTTCCGTTGGTCATCGCAACCACCAGCGGGTCGCCGACGGCGAGATCGGCAAGGAAACGGAAATGGGTGTCGCGGTGCCCGGTAACGACGCTGTTTCCCGGCGCCCCGGGTACGGGCGTGCCGTCCATGTGGCCGGGCCCGAACGCCAGCGTCGGCCCGCTGGCGCCGGCGAGGACGAAGGTTTCGATCCCCTGCCGCGGGGCGCTCAGGTGCGCCACCGGCCAGGTATCGGCCCACGGCCAGGGAACCGGCCGGGGTTCGCCAGCGACCGCCCGCTCCCAGGCATCGGCGATCAGGACCTGCGCGAGCCAGGCCTTGGCGTGAATGGCCGCGGCTTCGCCGAGCTGCCATGTTCCGCCGATGCCGACGCCGATGGCGACGAGCACGAGCCATCGCCGCGCGCCAATCATCGCGCCGCCCGACCGCCAAACCGGGCGAACGCGAACAACAGGACCGCGAGCAGGATCGCCATGAACCCGACCAGTGCGTAAAGCGTCGCCGGCGTCGCCGTCTGCGGAAGACCTGCGAGCGAACGGGTACGCGTATCAGCTGCCAGACGCACGGTCGGGTGGGGGGCGGGGGCGGCCGCTTTTCGCAGTTCCGTCTGTCCGAACACGTGCTCGTGGCTCCAGCCCGCCGGCATGTTTGTCGGCACCGGCCGTGTCGTCAGCGGTGCTTCCTGGGGCCGGACAGGCGTCGCGTCGACAGCAACCAGGCTGGTATGGCGGCTGACCAGATGGTGAACGAGGGCGGTGCGGATGACTGCCTTGCGTACCTCCGTGGGGTCAGCACCGAGAAACACGGAATCGCCGAGCGCGCGGATCTTCTCCCGCGCCCAAAGCCGCGAAATGCCGGGACGCTGCCGGCCGCCCTCCAGGGTGACGGACGTCCGCCAGCCCTTCGAGCCGATGCGGCCGACCACGTCGACCGTTGCGACATCCACATCGTCCGGCAACGGGGCGACCACCTTCAGGGGCTCGCCGGCATAGAGATCGGGAACCGGCAGCGGGAAGGTCTCCGTGGCGTGCGCCGCCGGCCAGGCGAGTCGGATGTCGGTCATCGCCGGGCTTTCGAGTTTGCGGAACAGCGCGCTCATCCGTTCGCGCACCCGCGAGAGATCGCCAATGAACAGGTGGCTTCCGCCCCCCATGCGGGCCGCGCCGGTCATGAAGTGACCGTTGGGTGCCGAGCCGATGCCCACGGTGAACAACCGCGACCCGCCGAGTTCGGCGGCGATGTGGGCGAACAGGGCCGCTTCGTTGCCCACGGCGTCGTCGGTCATCAACGCGACCTGTCGGACCCGCCCACCGCGGTCGCGGCCGTCCAGGGCGATGCGAAGGCCGGCCATCATCTCGGTACCGCCCTCCGCCGTCAGCGCATCGATGTGCCGATGGGCGGTGGCGACGGCATCGGGCATTGCCGGCTGGGCGGTTGTGAACAGGGCACTGGCGCTGTTGTTGAACTGGATAATGTTGAACGTGTCAGCGGGCCGCAGCCGGTCCAAGGCCATGTGCAGGGCGCTTTTCGCCTGTTCGATGGATGTGCCGTGCATCGATCCAGATGTATCGATGACGAACACCATTTCCCGCACCGTCACCTGATCGGCATCGGTAGCGGTCGGCGGCATGAGCATCAGCAGGAGGAATCGCGAGCCATCCGTCGTCTCCTCGAACAGGCCCGCCGTCGGCTCGCTGCCGGCGCGCGGTCGCCACTCCAGCGTCAGATCGCGCCCGGCTGGCACAGGACCCGCGGCAAGGGTGATGGTCCGCCGGCCGACCCCGCCATCGACGACCGCGAGGGCGTGGTCGGGGCTGGTGACTTCGGCGAGGGGAAAGCCGGCGTCGAGATCGACGGTGAGGCTGACCGGGTTGCCCGGTTCCTCCAATGGACCGCGGACCGGCGGGGTGATCCGCTCGGCATCGGGGACCTGATCGGTGTTGACCGCCCAGCCGGTGCCGCCGAAGCCAGCGATCGGTCGCGTGCCGGGAATGTAGCGTGGGCCGACGACCAGTGGCAGGCGCAGGCGGAAGGCCCCGGATTCGAACCGCAGGGTCTCCTGAAAGCCGATCTCGACCGATACCTTCTCGCCGGGTCCGATATTGGCGATGGAGCTGGTGAAGATGTTGGGCCGGTCCTGCTCGACGAGACCAGCCTTGGCGCCAGCAGCACGAGCCTTCTCATAGGTCCGCTTCGCCTGTTGCCGTTCCTCGATCCGGCCCTCGATGACCCGCTCGCCGACGACCATCCGCAATTCGTCGACCGCGGACCCCTGGGGCAGCGGAAACACATAGACCGCTTCGATCCAGTCATCGCCGGGGTTGCGGAAACGGTGACGCACCATGGTCCGCGCCACCAAACCACTGACGTGGGAGTCGATCCGCGTCGACAGCAGCGGCGCGGGTCGATACCGGCCGTCCTCGGTTGGGATGTAGAGTCCGCCGCCGTCGGTGTCCTCGGGGGTAACCGTGGCGGGACTCTCGCCAACGGCACCGCGAGCGGTGTCAGCGGACGCCGCCCACGCGGCGACGGCGACGATCGCGACGGCCAAAACCCAACGCGGCGAGACGACGGCGAATGACGCCAATGGAACGGATTTGTGCATGGTGATCCCTCCTCCCTGGAACGCGTGTTGCGATCCCAGGATGAAGGCATGCCATTCGGGCGGAATTCGTCCGTGTCCAAGGCAATTGCTTGATCAATTGTGGCAGGTGAGACGTTAGGATAGCGACATGACTTCGCTTGATCCCAACACTTGGTTCGACCGCGACCCGGTCGACAAGGCGCTGAGAAGCATCCGCCATGCGCCGGATCCCAAGGCCAACGGTGCGGATGTGCGCGCCGTAGTCGAGGAATTGCGGGCGACCTCGTCGGCGCCGGACGATACGTTCGCCAAGGCGGCCGATTTCCTCGACTACCAGCAGATCGTCGTCGCCCGCGCGTCGCGGACGGTGATCAAGCTGGGTCTCGCCATGGCGCTGCTGGTGGCGCTGATCGTCGGCGTCCTGGTCGCCCGCTAGGGAACGGCTGCGCTACGGCCGGACGTCGATGTAGTCGACGATCTTCTTCGCGCCACCGGTTTCCTGCGCAACAGAGATGGTCTTGTTCCGTTCCTCGGTCGAGCGGGCGCGGCCGATGATGTAGACGTTGGCGAAGGCGTCGACGGCGACCCGGAGATTGACGTCGGCAACGCCCCGCGTCGCCACGAGATTCACGCCGACCTTGTTGTCGAGGATGATGGCATCGTCCCAGCCGAGCAGGGTATCCGCGTTCTTCTCCTGGTCGGCCTCGCTCATGTAGGCGACATGCCAGTACAGCTTCTTGACGCCCTCCACCGCCTCGACCCGGGTCTTGAAATCGTCATAGAGCTTGCGGTCGTCGAACAAACCGGTGACCAGCAGCCGCTGCTCGTAGATTTCGGTCGACGCCTTGATGGTGCCGAGGTCGGCCATGATGCCGTTGACGATGACGACGATGCGGTTGTCGTCGGCGATATCGGCGGCGCTTCGGGCTTCGATGGCCCGATCGATGAGGGTCTTGGGCGCCGTGATGACGTCCTTGATAAACGCCCCGGCCGCTGCCGGCAGCATCAGGACGGCCAAGGCCGCCAGCGCCGCCGGCAGGACTCGGCGCAAGGTCATCAAGCGCCTACAGCGCATCCGGCCCCGTTTCGCCGGTGCGGATGCGCATGGCATTGCTGAGTTCCAGGACGAAGATCTTGCCGTCGCCGCTCTTGTCGGAGTGGGCGGCCGAGCGGATCGCCTCTACCGTCGCCTCGAGCTGGTTGTCGTCGACGGCAACGTCGATACGGATCTTCGGCACGTAGTCGATGGTGTATTCCGATCCGCGGTAGATTTCGGTGTGCCCCTTCTGGCGTCCGAACCCGCGGACTTCGGAGACCGTCAGTCCCTGAATGCCGCAGTCGTTGAGCGCCTCGCGCACCGCTTCCAGCTTGGGCGGCTTGATGATCGCAGTGACCCATTTCATGGTGTTGTTCCAATCGTCCCTTAGAGAGTGTATCCGGTTTCGCCGTGGGCCGCGTAGTCGAGACCCTCGACCGCCTCGTCGTCGCTGACCCGCAGGCCGACCACCGCCTGCACGACTTTGACGATGACGAAGGTGGCAACCGCCGACCAGACAACCGTGGCGACAACGCCGGTGGCCTGCGCGCCGAGCTGGCCGCCCATGCTGGTCCCGTCGGCGAAGCCCGCCCCGCCGAAGGTATCCGCGACCAGAATACCCGCCGCCAAGGTACCGACGATCCCGCCGACGCCATGCACGGCGAAGACATCGAGGGAATCGTCGATGCCCAGCCGGTGCTTGACGATGTCCACCGCCAAGTAGCACAGAAGGCCGCCCGCCAATCCGATGATCAGGCCGCCGACGGGACCAACGAAGCCGGATGCCGGGGTGATCGTCGCCAGACCGGCGACCATGCCGGTGACGATGCCAACGAGGCTCGGTTTTCCAAACTTCGCCCATTCAATGACCATCCACACCAGCGACGCCGTGGCCGCCGAGATGTGGGTAACGGCCATCGCCATGCCGGCATTGGCATCGGCGGCAAGGGCCGAGCCGGCGTTGAACCCGAACCAACCGACCCACAGCATCGCCGCCCCGGCCATGGTCAGACCCGGGCTGTGCGGCGGATTGAGCTGACGGGGAAAGCCATCGCGCGAGCCAAGGGCCCAGGCAAACACCAGCGCCGAGGTGCCGGCCGTCGCGTGTACGACCAATCCCCCGGCGAAGTCCATGACACCCATCTCGGCCAGCCAGCCGCCGCCCCACACCCAGTGCGCAACCGGTGCGTAGACGACGATCAGCCACACGCCGCTGAACAGCAGCACGGCGGCAAACTTCACCCGTTCCGGATAGGCGCCGACGATCAGCGCCGGGGTGATGATGGCGAAGGTCATCTGGAACATGAAGAACACGGTCTCGGGGATGTCACCGCTGACGCTTTCCCACCCGACGCCGGTAAGGAACGCCTTACCGAGGCCGCCGACGATCGCATTCAAGCCGCCGCCGTCGCCGAACGCCAGGCTGTAAACGCCGACCAGCCAGAGGACCGACGCCACACAGCAGATGGCGAAGCAATGCATCATCACCGAGAGCACGTTCTTGGATTGCACCAGTCCGGCGTAGAACAACGCCAGTCCAGGCAAGGTCATGAACAGCACGAGCGCCGTCGACGTGAGGATCCATGCCGTATTGGCGCCGTTGACGGCGTCGTCCGCCGCAAACGCCACGTCCGGTCAGAGTGCGGCCAGCTGGAGAACCAGCGCCGCGATCACACCTTTGATGATGGTCTTGGTCATTGTTCCCTTCGGTTTCTTCTTTTGGGGACTGAGAGTGCGGATTGACGACGGCGATGCGCGATCGTCATGCAAGAGATGAAGTCCCCCGATCTACGCCGGCGCCCGGCCGCAGGCGGTCTCGCCCTGCTTTGCAATCGGGTCCCTTCTCCGCTTCTGACAACATTTTGACCATCACTCAAGCGGAATGGTTGGCCAATGGGCGATTTCTTGTGCAAAAGTCTGGGGAAACTGCGGGCTTTGCGCAGAAAACCTGCGCGAGAGACACGACAATCCGGGGGGAGCCATGGCCGAACGCACCTACGATATTCTGGACCGACCCGATATCCTTTCCATCATGTTCCATCCGCGCCCGGACATGGGCCCGCCGAGGCTGGCGCAGGGCGTGCACACTGTGCGCATTCCCGTCGATGACGATATCGCGGTGGGCGGCAAGATCTATACGGCCGGACCGGGCGCCCCGGTCATCCTCTATTTCCACGGAAACGGAGAGATCGCCTCCGACTACGATTACATCGCGCCGCTGTATCTCAGCCTCGGGCTGACGCTTTTCGTGATTGATTACCGGGGTTACGGCATGAGCAGCGGGTCGCCGACGGCCAGCGCCCTGGTCAACGATGCCTGGACCTGTTTCGAGAAGACCCCGGAAGTCCTCGCCGGCCGCGGCATCGACGCCGGACCGATCTATCTTATGGGCCGTTCCATGGGCAGTGCCGCGGTGCTGGAGATTGCTGCGCGCGCCGGTGACGATATCGCCGGGCTGATCATCGAGAGCGGATTCGCTTACACGTTTGCTCTGATCGAGCGTCTTGGCTTCATTCGCGTCGCCGAAGCCGACGAGGACCGCGACGGGTTCGGCAATCTCGGCAAGATCTCCCGGGTCACCGTGCCGACCCTGGTCATCCACGGTATGGAGGACTGGATTATCCCGATCAGCGACGGGCTTGCCCTCCACGACGCCTCCCCGGCAGCTGACAAACGCCTTGTGACGGTGCCCGGTGCCGGCCACAACGATCTCATGCTGGTCGGGCGCGAACCCTACTTTGAGGCCATTGCCGACCTCTGTGCGCCGCCCGCCTGAGCGGCGATCCGCAGCCGATTTTTGAGACAACGCACCGCAGTTCAGGTCGCCTTCATGCGGGCGGCCAAATCGCGGACAGCAACGGTCATTTCGTCCGCCGGCAAATACCCACGCCGTCCGTGGCCGGGAAGGATCCACTCGAACCGGTGTTCGGCGAGTCTCGACATCGATGCCGTCTGCTCGGTCCAGTCGTACCAGCAGACGCTCTTCCAGGCGATGGGCCGGTGTTCGAAAGGATTCCATGCCAGGTGATCGCCAGTGAATAGGAACCGGTCTCCGTAGAGCAGGCAGGCCGATCCCGGCGTGTGGCCGGGAACGGAGATGACAACGAGGTCATCATTGAGGGCGACCGGTTCGCGGCCCTCAATCTTGCGTTCGACGCCGCGGGTCGGCAGGGTGATGTCGTCGGCATGAAGGACCCGTGCGCAGCCGAAATGATCGCGGAACTTCTGGTGATCGGCGACATCGTCGCGATGAGTCAGAAACAGAGTGGCGATGCCGCCGATCTCTTCGATGCGGCGGACCAGCGGCCTGGCAAAGCGAGGTGAATCGATCATCACGTTGCCTTGCGGACGGACGATCAGGTAGCTGGCGGCGCCGAAACTGATCTCGGCGTGATAGCCGCAGTGATAGACGTTCTCGTCGATAAGTTCGGGAAAGGCCGCTCGGGCCGGTCCGAGGTCGGCTTTGTCGACGGTGCCGATGGCCGCGACCGGGCAGGCGACAACGGCCATGAGCGCCCGACGGCGTTCGGTTTCGGTTGTCGGCTGGCGGTAGACACGCGATTGGTCGCCGGCGCCAGCCATCGGCATGTCGCACAGTCGATGCAGGTCTCGTCGACGTAGACGTCGCCAGGGACGTTTGTTGCCAGACGTTTCGAGACCGCAGCCAACCGTTAAGCCGTCGTCAGCCCGTGCGTGGCGAACGGCAGGGATCGGATCCGTTTGCCGGTCGCCGCGTGGACCGCATTGGCCACTGCCGGACCAATCGGCGGAACACCGGGTTCGCCGACGCCCGTCGGCGCCGCCGCCGAGGGCACGATGTGCACCTCCACCGCCGGCATCTCGTCGATGCGCAGCGGCAGATAGTCGTGGAAATTCGACTGCTCGATCCGGCCGCCATCGAGGGTGATGGCATTGTGCAGAATGGCGCCGAGGCCGTAACCGATGCCGCCCTCCATCTGCGCGCGCACCACGTCGGGATTTACGACTCGTCCGCAGTCGACGGCGCAGACGACCCGCTCGACCTTGATCTGGCCCGATGTATCGACCGCGACATCGGCGACCTGGGCAACGTACGAATTGAACGACTCGGCGACGGCGATGCCCCGGCCGCGGCCGGCCGGAACCGGTTTGCCCCAGCCCGCCTTCTCGGCGGCAAGACGCAGAACCGCCGCGTGGCGCGGATGATTGCCCAGCATGGACAGTCGGAACTCGACGGGGTCGCGGCCCGCCGCCTCGGCAAGCTCGTCAATAAACGTTTCCAACGAGTAAGCCGTGTGCGTACTGCCGACCGAACGCCACCACAACACCGGCACGCCGACGTCGGTGGTGTGCAGGTCGATGGCGATGTTGCCGATGGCGTAGGGCAAGTTCGACGCGCCCTCCACCGACGTCCCGTCGATGCCGTTCTTGATGAAGGCGTCGGCGAACGGCGTGTTGCGGAGGATCGACTGGCCGACAATCCGATGCTGCCAACCGACGAGGTTTCCTTTCGCGTCGAGGCCGGCGCGCATGCGGTGGTGATACATGGGCCGGTAGTATCCGCCCCAGATGTCGTCCTCCCGCGTCCAGATCACCCGAACGGGCGCACGCCCGCCGATGGCCTTGGCTACGGGCGACCGCCTCGCTGACCATGTCGGCGGTCGGTGTGGCGCGACGCCCGAAACTGCCACCAGTCAGCATCGTATGGACCTGGACCTGCTCGGGCTTCAGCCCGGCGATGGCAGCAGCGGCGCCCTGGTCGACGGTGGGAAGCTGCGAGCCGGTCCAGACCTCGCACGAGTCCGTTCCGAGCTTCACCACGCAATCCAGTGGCTCCATCGGCGCATGAGCGAGGAACGGGTATTCGAACGACGCTTCGAGGACCTTGGCGGCGCCCTCGATCGCAGAGTTGGCGTCGCCCTCGACGCGAACGTCCAATCCCGGTTTTTCGGCGAGTTCGCGGTATTCGGCCATTAGCGAGTCGCTGCTGCGGGTCTCGGCAGTGGTCAGGTCCCAGTCGATGGTCAGTACCTCGCTGCCGGTCTTGGCCGGCCAGAAGCCGTTGGCGAGCACGGCGATGCCCTGCGGGATTTGCGCGACATCGCTGACCCCCTTGACCGCCATTGCGGCGGAGGCGTCGAAGGACCGGACTTTGGCGCCGAACACGGGCGGACGCGCGATCACCGCCGTCAGCATCCCTGGCAGCGTGACGTCGATGGTGTAGGTCGCCTGACCCCGGGCCTTGGCCGGCGAATCGAGTCGCGGCACGTCATGGCCGATCAGCGAGAAGTCCTTGGGGTCCCTGAGCGGTACCTCGGCCGGCACCGCGCGGGACGCCGCCGCCTCGGCCAGCTCGCCGAAGCGCGCGCTGCGGCCGGAGGTTGCGTGGGCGATCACGCCTTTCTTGACGGTGATGTCCTTCGCCGGCACGCCCCAGGCATCGGCAGCCGCACCGACGAGCATCGCCCGTGCGGTGGCACCGACGCGGCGCATCTGTTCGTAGCTGTTGGCGATGGATGAGCTGCCGCCCGTGCCCTGTACCGGACCCCAGTGCAGGTTGTTGTAAAGCTTGGCGTTTGCGGGGGCCGATTCTGCCCTGATCTGCGACCAATCGGCGTTGAGCTCCTCGGCGAACAGGGTCGCGAGACCGGTATAGGTGCCCTGGCCGAATTCGATGTGCTTGATGAGAACGGTCACCGTGTCGTCGGCTGCGATGCGGACAAAGGCATTGGGGTCAAATGGGGCAGCACTTGCGGCCCCGCTCGCGGCGGCCCGGGCACCTCGGGTCGGCAGGTGGACCCCGATAATCAGGCCGGCACCGGCGGCGGCACCGGTTTTGAGGAACTGGCGGCGGGTCGGTTCGATGGTCGGTGTCGAAATGGCGAACATGGCGTCAGCCCTCCATCGTCCGGGCGGCTTCATGGATCGCCGCGCGGATGCGGACGTACGTCGCGCAGCGGCAAACGTTGCCACGCATGGCCTCGTCAATGTCGGCATCCGTCGGTTTTGGGTTCTGGCCGAGCAGGGCGATCGCCGACATCACCTGTCCCGACTGGCAATAGCCGCACTGGACCACGTCGAGCTTGTCCCAGGCAGCCTGCACAGCTTGTGCGGCCTTGCCGGAGACGCCCTCGATGGTGACGACCTCGGCGCCGTCGACGTCGCCGACGACAAGAGAACAGGACCGCATCGGTTCGCCGTCGATGTATACGGTGCAGGCACCGCATTCCGCCATTCCGCACCCAAATCTTGTTCCCGTGAGGCCGAGCGTGTCCCGGACGACCCACAGCAACGGCGTTTCCGCATCCACGTCGACGCGATGCGTCCGCCCGTTAACCTTGATGGAGATCGACATTGCTTCCCCGCTTCCCTGGTCACGATGGCGATTAGGTAGGAACCAAGGCGCCTTTCGTCCAATCAAATCTCGACAGTCTGGCAGCCACCGGTTCATGGTCGACGGATCGGCGCCGACCTATACTCCTCCGTCATGCCCGATCGCACCGAAACCGAAGCTCGCTTGCACCTTCCCGACGCACCGGCGATGGTCGCCGGACTCCGTGATGTCATCTGGCTGGACCCCACGGGCGAGATCCAAACACTTGATCACGGTGAAACGGCAAAGCGCTTGCTTGACGGCGCCGTGCCCCTGGTGTGTCACGCCCGGGCCGCTGCCAGGCGACTTGGTATATCGCCGTTTCCGGCCCATGACGTGCTCGAGCTCTTCGCCTTCGTCCATCCCGCGCGCTTCTGCGTGCCGACGATCCGCGGGTTGTGCCGTTTTGTCGGGTTGCCGGTCCCAGAAAACGCCGTGCGGGAGGCGGAAGCGCTTGCTCATGCGGCACGATCGCTGCTCGTCGAGTTGGCGCGCGCGCCCGGCGACGATGCCACAGGCGTCGCCTGGTCGATGGCTCGCGGCAATTGGCCATGGGGCCCTGCCGTGCTGTCGGCCCTCTCGGCCGGTGCCGAGCCCCATTCGCGAAACCTTGCCGAAGGCCTGAAGGTGTGGTCCCGGCTCCGCGAATGGCAGGAAAGCGGCGGCGAGACGGCCCCCGAATGCTGGCCCGTGGAGCCGGTTGAGGCGCGGGCTCGGTTGGTGCAGCTCCTCGGCGACGACGCAGAACCGAGGCCCCAACAGATGCGCTACGCCTCTCATGTGTCGGCAGCGTTCGCCCCGCGCGAGGCCGCCGGCAGTCCGCATCTTGTGCTCGCCGAGGCCGGAACCGGCGTCGGCAAGACGCTCGGTTACATCGCCCCGGCCAGCGTCTGGGCAAAGAAAAACAACGGCACCGTCTGGATCAGCACGTTTACGCGCAACCTCCAACGGCAGCTCGATGGCGAACTCGACCGCCTCTATCCGGACCCTTCGGAAAAGGCGCGAAAAGTCGTCGTCCGCAAGGGTCGAGAGAACACCTTCTGCCTGCTGAACTACGACGAGGCGGTGCAGAAGCGTCCGACCATGGGGAATGCCGATGCCATCGCCTTGGGATTGATGGCGCGTTGGGCACTGCGCACCCGCGATGGCGACATGGTCGGCGGCGATTTCCCAGGCTGGCTCGCCGACCTCGTCGGGCGCGCCCCGACGGTCGATCTCACCGATACCCGCGGTGAATGCATCTACGCCGCCTGTCTGCACTATCGGAAGTGCTTCGTAGAACGTGCCATCCGACGCGCCCGGCGGGCTGAGATCGTCGTCGCCAACCATGCCCTGGTGATGATCCAGGCGGCGTTGGGTGGCGGGGACGACGCGGTGCTGCCGAGCCGATATGTCTTCGATGAGGGCCACCACGTATTCGGCGCTGCGGATTCGGCGTTTTCGGCCCATTTGAACGGCGCCGAAACGGCGGACCTGCGGCGCTGGTTGCTCGGCGCCGAGGACCGACGCCGATCGCGCAGTCGGGGTCTCCGCGAACGTGCTGGTGAGCTGGTAAGCGGAGACGAAGCGCGCGCGGCGTTGGACGAGGCGCTGCGCGCCGCCCAAGCGCTGCCTGGTCCCGGATGGCGCCAGCGCCTTGCAGGTGCCACGCCGGTCGGTCCCGCTGAAACATTCCTAGCCCTCGTCCGACAGCAGGTGTACGCCCGCGACCCAGACACGGCGTCGCCCTACAGTTTGGAAACCGATGTCCGTCCGCGTGTCGACGGTCTCGACGCGGCCGCCGGTGCGTTGGAGGATGCCTTGGCGAGGCTGGCGAGGCCGCTGGCGAAGGTGCGGATGTCGCTGGCGGAGCTGCTCGACGATGAGGCAGCCGAACTCGATACTAACATGCGGCAGCGCATCGACGCGGTCGGCCGCAGTCTGGAACGTCGGGCGCTGATCCCCATCGCCGGCTGGCGGTCCATGCTGGGCGCCTTGGCTGAAGACGCGCCAGAGGAGTTCGTCGATTGGTTCGGCGTCGAACGGATCGACGGACGCGAGGTCGACGTGGGCATGCATCGTCATTGGATCGATCCGACGCGTCCCTTTGCCGCCGCTGTCGCCGAACTGGCAAATGGTCTGCTAATCACGTCGGCGACCTTGCGGGATGGCACCGGCGAGACCGATACCGATTGGGAGGCGGCAGAGGTCCGCACCGGCGCCCGTCACCTATCTACCCCACCGGTGCTTTCGGCGGTGCCGTCACCTTTCGACTACGCCAACTGCACGCGCGTCTTCGTTGTCACCGATGTCGGCCGCGACGATCCGGCGCAGGTGGCGGCGGCGTATCGAGAGCTGTTCTTCTGCGCCGGTGGCGGCGCGCTCGGCCTGTTTACCGCGATCAACCGGTTGCGCGCCGTTCACGGACGGATCGCCGGCCCGCTGAATGCCGCCGGCATTCCGTTGCTCGCCCAGCACGTAGACGGACTGGATACAGGCACCTTGATCGACATCTTCCGTGCCGAGGACGATGCCTGCCTGCTGGGCACAGACGCGGTCCGCGACGGAGTCGACGTGCCGGGTCGCTCGCTGAGGCTGATCGTTTTCGACCGCGTGCCCTGGCCACGGCCGGACATCCTTCATCGCGAACGCCGCAAGGCCTTCGGCGGGCGTGCCTACGACGAAATGTTGACGCGCTTGAAGCTCAAGCAAGCGTATGGCCGCCTGGTCCGCCGGGCCGGAGACCGGGGCGTCTTTGTGATGCTCGATCGAGCCTTGCCATCGCGGCTGCTCGGCGCATTCCCGCAGGATGTCATCGTGCATCGGCTGGGATTGCGCGACGCGGTCGCGGAAACCAGGGCGTTTCTCGCCGAGGGTCCGCCCGAGGTGACAAAGCAATGATCCGCCGCGCGTTCGCCGTTTTTGTCGTCCACCTGTTGTCCTTGCCGACAACGGCGCATGCCGACGGCGCGCTCGCTGGTTTCGATGCTTTCGTCGAAGAGGTCATGGCTGAATGGCAGGTTCCGGGGATGGTCGTGGGCGCGGTGCGCGGCGACGATGTGATTCTTGCCAGACCCTACGGCTTCGTCGATGAAGACGGGACGTTGCCGGTTACCGAGCGGACCCTGTTTCACCTCGGTTCGATCACCAAGTCGTTCACCGTCACTGGGCTCGGCATGTTGGCCGATGAGGGTCGGCTCGACTGGGATGCCACGGTCCGTACGTATCTCCCAGAGTTCGAACTCGTGGACCCCAGGGCGACACGCGACGTGACCGTCCGCCAACTGGTCACCCATACAAGCGGGCTGCCGTGCCATGATGTGCTCTGGTACGCCGACACCTTCAATCGCGAGCAGCTCATCCGCCGTCTTCGGTACCTCAAACTGACGGAGTCCCCGGGCACGCGTTTCCAGTACAACAATCTGATGTTCATGGTCGCTGGTGCCGTGGCTGGCCGGGTCGCCGGCACGTCGTGGGAAGACTTCACGCGCGAGCGCGTGCTCAAGCCCTTGGATATGTCCGACACCCGGCTCTCCATCGCCGGGTTCCGCAGCGCTGGCGACATTGCCCAACCCTACATCTTGAATTCGACCGGACGAGTACCGGTGGACCTGCGGGACACAGACGCGATCGCCCCCGCTGGCGGCGTCTATTCCAACCTCGCGGACATGATCCGGTATTTGCGGTTTCACCTGAATAAGGGTCGGGTCGAGGAGCGGACCCTGATCCGCCGGAACACGGTCGAGGAATTGCACACCGGCGTTATCGGGGCTTCAGATGACCTCAAATTCAACGAACTGTCGATCAGCCGCTATGACATGGGTTTTTTCGTCACCCGATACCGCGGTGAGAGGCTGGTCCACCATCCGGGGGTGATCAACGGCTACAAGGGACGTCTGTCGCTGGTGCTGGACTGCGATCTCGGCATCGTCGTGCTGAGCAATCTCTCGGGAAGCAATCGAGCACCAACCATCGTCACGTTCGCCTTGATCGATCGTTTGCTTGGTTTGGAGCCGATCGATTGGCCGGCACGCTTTCGCACCGTCGGGCGCGCCGACCGTGAGCGCACGTTCGCGCGCAAGAAACGGGCGAAGCGTGAGACGTTGCGGCCGCGCGATCCTGCCCCGCCGGCCTATGCCTTGGCCGACTACGCTGGTCGTTATGTGCACCCCGGCTATGGATCGATCGACATCGCGGTCGATGTCAACATCCGAAACCGCTTGACCGGGTCGTTCAATGGAAAGGTTTTCTCGTTGGTCCACGTGAACGGCGAAATTTGGCGGGTCGCCAAAGCAACATGGCCGATCCGACGGAGACTGAAGGTGACGTTCGCCGACGACGGCGATGGCAAGGTCGGGGCGCTGAAGGCCGCCGTGGCGGACGGGCCGACCTATCGGTTCACCGTCGGAGACGTGACGTTTCGCAAGATTGGAAGCTGAAAACCTACGTCAGCTCCGCCGCGGCGCCAAAGCAATGAACGCGATACCGGCGATCATCGCCGCAGCTGCAGCCCAGAATGCCACCGGCAAATACGTGGGGATGTCGCCGACAACGCCAACGACATTGCCCAGCGAGCAGATGTCCGTGGTGTAGTAGAAGCAGTCGCTCGCCTCTTTGACGCGGTCGCCGAGGACCTGCTCGAAGAAGCTGTACCACCACACGATGGCGGCGCCGAGCAGGATCAAACCCACGATCAGAAGCGTCTTACCGACCGTTGCCATGAACGTCTCTATTGTTGCGTTTCCCTATGGTACCCAAAGTTCACCGAGGGTGAACAGAGTCGACAGCGTCAGCACGGACACGACGGTCGACACCAGGATCGCTGTCGACGACCGGTCCTCAAAAAGCCGGTAATTCTGGGCCACGACAAAGGCGGCGGCCCCAATCGGAACCGCTGCCATCATCACGCCGACCTCCGTCCATTGAGGTGGGACGTCAAAGACGTGCGCGGCGAAGAACCAGGTGGCAAGCGGGTGGACGATCAGCTTCATCGCCGTGATGACGCCGACTTCCGGGGCGCCGCGTGCGATCGGAATGCCGACGAGAAACAAGCCGATCGCGAACAACGCCGAAGGTCCCGCCGCGGCGCCGAGAATGCCGCAGAACCGGTCGACCGGGATTGGGAGTGTCAGCCCGGAAAACGACCAGGCAATCCCCGCGAGGGCGGAAACGACGAGGGGATTGCGGGCCAGGGCGGCGGCCACATCACTGACGATCCGCGCTTTGCGACCCTCGCTCAAGCCGATCTCGATGAGGGCGATGGCGGCCGCGACGACGACAATAGCCGGAATGATCACCGCGACGACGGCAGGGACTCGTGCGTCCTCGCCGAACGCGGCGATGGCCAGCGGGATACCCATGTAGCTGGTGTTGCCTAACACCGATGTCATGCCGGCGAGTCCGGCCTCGGCCAACCTGCGGCGAAACACGATCATGGACACAACAATGGTCAGCGCCATGGTTATGGCGAGACCGCCGGTGAACGCACCGATGAACGGCCAGTTCAGGATCTCCTGGGGTTCGACCCGTGCCATCGAATGGAACAACAGGACCGGCAAAGCGATCCAATAGACGAAACGGTTGAGCGCCTCGCTGCTTTCCGCACCAAGCACGCCGAACCGCCCGGCGAGGTAACCGCACAGGATAATGGCGAAAACCGGCAGAACGGCGTTGATGATGGAGTCCACGCGTGGCGCCCGTGAATGTCGAAAGTGAAAGAGGCCGCGCCCTTGGACGCGGCCTCTCGTCTGCGAACGATTGGGCTTTGGTTTAGAAGCCCATGTCGCCCATGCCGCCCATGCCGCCGCCCGGCGGCATCATCGGCTCTTTCTTCTCGGGCTTTTCGGCGACCATTGCCTCGGTGGTGATCAGCAGGCCAGCGACCGAGGCCGCGTCCTGAAGCGCCGTTCGCACTACCTTGGTGGGGTCGATGATCCCGGCCTTGAACATGTCGGAGTAGGCTTCCTTCTGGGCATCGAAGCCGAGATTTTCGTCATTGGATTCGAGAAGCTTGCCGGCGATCACGGCGCCATCGGCGCCGGCGTTCTCGGCGATCTGACGGACCGGCGATTGCAATGCCTTGCGGACGATATCGACCCCAACCTTCTGGTCCGCGTCCGCGACCTTCACCTTGTCGAGGACCTTGGCGGCGTAAAGCAAGGCCACACCGCCGCCGACGACAATGCCTTCCTCGACCGCCGCGCGGGTGGCGTGCATGGCGTCGTCGACCCGGTCCTTGCGCTCCTTCACCTCGGTCTCGGTGGCGCCGCCGACCCGGATCACCGCAACGCCGCCGGCCAGCTTGGCCAGCCGCTCCTGCAGCTTCTCGCGGTCGTAGTCGGAGGTCGTCTCCTCGATCTGGGCGCGGATCTGCGAGCACCGGCCCTGAATGTCGTCCTTCTTGCCGGCGCCCTCGACGATGGTCGTCTCTTCCTTGGTGATGGCGACCTTCTTGGCGGTGCCGAGCATCTCGATGGTGACGTTCTCGAGCTTGATGCCGAGGTCCTCGCTGACCACCTGACCGGACGTCAGAACGGCGATGTCCTCGAGCATGGCCTTGCGCCGGTCACCGAAGCCGGGCGCCTTGACCGCCGCGACCTTGAGACCGCCGCGCAGCTTGTTGACCACCAGGGTGGCCAGCGCCTCGCCCTCGATGTCCTCGGCGATGACCAGCATGGGCCGTCCCGACTGCACCACCTGCTCGAGTACCGGCAGTAGCGGCTGCAGACCCGAAAGCTTCTTTTCGTGAATCAGAATGAACGGATTCTCCAGCTCGCAGGTCATCTTCTCGGCGTTGGTGATGAAGTAGGGCGAGGTGTAGCCGCGGTCGAACTGCATGCCCTCGACAACGTCGAGTTCGGTCTGCAGGCCCTTGGCCTCCTCGACCGTGATCACGCCTTCCTTGCCGACCTTCTCCATGGCGCTGGAGATCATCTTGCCGACCTCGAGCTCGCCGTTCGCCGAAATGGTGCCGACCTGCGAGATTTCCTCGCCCGTCGAGACCGCCCGCGACCGCTTGTGCAGGTCCTTGATGATGGCGTCGACGGCAAGGTCGATGCCGCGCTTCAAGTCCATCGGGTTGAGACCGGCGGCGACCGCCTTGGCGCCCTCGCGGACGATGGCCTGGGCCAGCACAGTTGCCGTCGTGGTGCCGTCACCGGCCTCGTCGGAGGTCCTCGACGCGACTTCACGCAGCATCTGCGCGCCCATGTTCTCGAACTTGTCAGAAAGCTCGATCTCCTTCGCCACGGTGACGCCGTCCTTGGTGATGCGCGGCGCGCCAAAGCTCTTGTCGAGCACGACGTTGCGGCCCTTCGGGCCTAGGGTGACCTTCACCGCATTGGCCAGGACGTCGACGCCGGCCAGCAGGCGCGCGCGGGCGTCGGTATCGAATTTCACTTCCTTTGCAGGCATGTTCTATCGTTCCTTGTTCTTCGCTGGGGTGACCGCGCGGGTCAGCCTTCGATGATGCCGAGGAGATCGGATTCCTTCATGATCAACAACTCCTGGCCGTCGACCTTAACTTCGCTACCCGACCACTTGCCGAACAGCACCCGATCGCCGTCCTTGACGTCGAGCGGAACGACCGTGCCGTCATCCTTGCGGGTTCCCGGGCCGGCGGCGACGATCTCGCCTTCCATCGGCTTCTCCTGGGCGGTGTCTGGGATGATGATCCCACCCGCCGTCTTTTCCTCTTGCTCGACGCGCTTGACCAGCACGCGATCGTGCAGCGGCCTGAATTTCATAGCCATTCCTCCATGAATTCAACGAGTTGCAGACGAACCAACGGAAATCGTTAGCACTCTGCTTGAATGAGTGCCAACGATCTAATCGGGATGCCGGGCGCTGTCAAGGGGCACGGGACGGCGGATCTGCAGTTCGTCAGTCGGCGTCACCGCCGCGGTACGGCGCCGTGGGATGGGCGCGGACGACTTCCGAATCCCAAACGACAATGGAGCGTCCGCGAAACGGCGCGACGAGATCCGGAACGGCGTCGGTGGGTAACGTGCGTTGGTACGAGACAATCTTTTCCTTTGCGTGGCGTGCGAGCCAGTCGCTTTGATCGTCGGCGGTGAGCCCGATTGCTGGCATTGACGCGCGGAGTCGGCCGAGGAAGTGGAACTGACCGTGATACTTGCCGAAGTTGGCGAGCGCGTAGCCGTCACGTTCCTAGTCGGCGAGGCGGGCGGCCACGGGTGAGAGGTCGAACGATCTGGCGAGCGTGGGTTGGGCAACAAGGTGAACGATGGCGACCAGGATTGCCGTCAGAGATGTGAGAACGGCGACACGCGGCAGCGGGCCGGCCGGCGTGCGCCACAGCACTGCGACGCCCGCCGCTACGCCGATCAACGCCCATGCGGGGGCCAGGTTGTCGGCCCAAGGTGGCGGATCCGCGAAAAGGCTCAGTGCCGGCAATGCCATGACCACGACACACGCGACGATGACAAAGCCGGCCGATGGCCAAAGGTCCCACCGCCACCGCGCCGGACCTTCGGCCGGCGTCGTATGGAACAGGAATGCCGCGAACAGCAACGCGAACGCCGGCATCTCCGGCAGCAGGCAGTGAAGTTGCTTGCCGCTGATCGCCGAGAACGTAATTACCGCGACCACCATCCAGCAGAGGCAGAAGCGCACGCCGCCGTCGAGGATGGCTCCGCGGGCGCCGGCCCAGACGGATCGCCATAGGTGCGGCCAGATCGTCCACGGCAGGAGCATGCCGGGAAGGACGGCGAGGAACCACCACCATGGCCGCCCGTGGGCAAAGGAATCGACCATGCGCCCGGCCGACTGTCCCCAGAAGCTCGCCCGCCCGTAGTCTTCGCCGCCGATGATCGCCGCCGGAACCGCCCAGGCCAACGCCATCAACGCGCCGACGCCGACCGAGGCACCGAGGCCCAAATACCACCGCCGCCAACCGCCCGGCGGATGCGCCGGCTCTCCTTCGTTCGTGGCGAGCCGCGGCCCCCAAAACGGCGCCAATAGGGCGACCGGCAAAAGATGAAGTGCGATTGCCGGGCCTTTCGCCAATACGCCGAGGCCGAGCGCGAAGCCGAAAACAGCGAACCCGACGATGCCGTCCCGGTGCCATGCCCGCAGCAGCCCGAGAAAACCTAGAAGCGCGCAAGCCGCGACCAGCATGTCGAACATGGTCAATGTCGTAAACAAAGACCAGAAAAGCCCGCCCAGCAGCAGAAGGGGGGCCGCCGCCACCAGTTCCGGACGTCCCCGCCAAAGCCGCCCGGCGACCAACCCGGTCATGAGCAAGGACGCCAATCCGAACAGCGGCGCGACGAGTCTTGGCCACCAGTCGTTCACTCCGAACGCCGCCCAACCGGCTGTCATCAGCCAGAACAAGAGCGGCGGTTTGTGGCTGTATGGCTCGCCGTTGAGATGTGGCACGAGCCAATGACCGTCGCGCCACATCTTCCAGGCGACCGAGACATAGCGGGTCTCGTCCATGGGGAGGATTGGCCGGGTCTGCAATGCCAGCGCGACCAAAGCGGCCCAGATCCCGATCCACAGAACGGGCATCCCTGTGCGCATCGCCCCGTTCATTCAGTGGTTCCCCCGCCACGATGGCCACCGGTTGGTGCTCCATCGACATCCAGGTCGCCCAATGCCGTGTCGAGGTCCTCGTCGATCGTCTTGCCGTGCCGATACCTGCGGTAAAGCACGAGGCCGATCGCCCCGGAAACCGCCAGCAGGGCCGCCGCCAGTCCAATGCGCAGAACGGGATCGATATTGACGCCGCTGCCGGCGAGCCCAAACGCCATCGTCTGGGGGATATAGCCAACTGCCGAGCCGGCGATGAATCCTGCCGCCGGCACCCTTGAAACGCCCGCAGCCAGGTTTGTCGCCAGATTGCTGCCAATGGGCAGCAAGCGGATCAGCAACGTCATCGAGAATGGATTGTCGGCGAGGAAGGCATCGATTCGACGGATTCGATCGCCGAAGCGGTGGGCGACCAAGCCGCGACCCAGGACCCGCGCATAAGTGAACGCAGCCGCGCATCCGAAGACGATGGCGACCAGTGCCAACGCCGTCCCGGTGGCGAAACCGAACGCATATCCGCCAAGGAATGCGATGACCTGACGCGGAAAACCGACAGCGGCGGCAAGGGCACCGACGGCGACGAACAGGACGTCTCCGGACAACCCCTGGCCGCGCACGCGGGAATCGATCCAGGACTCGTCCAACAGCGAATCCAGACCGAGGATTTTCAGCCCATAGGCGATGGCCACCAAGGTCGCGATCAGAATCACGCCGCGGACGAGCAATCCGGGGCGGATACCGGAAGTTCCGTCCTTCACCGGCCGTTTCCTTCGGGATCGGACTCAATCACCGGAACACGGGACCGCCGCTTCAGCCACATCACGCCGAACAGATCGGTGATACCGACGAACAACCGGTCGAGCGTGCCGTACTTGGAGTCGCCCCGCTCGCGCGGACGATGGTTCACCGGCACCGAGACCACGCGTCCGCCCAGCCGTAGCATCAGTGCCGGTAGGAAGCAGTGCATGTGGTCGAACCGGGGCATCGACAGGAATGCCGAGCGATTGAACACCTTGAGCCCGCATCCGGTATCGGGCGTGTTGTCGCCGAGCATTCGGGACCGCACGCCATTGGCGATGCGGGATGATGCACGCTTGACCCAGGAATCCCGTCGTTTGGCCCGCAGACCCGTCACCAGGACCCGCTCGGAATCCGCCGCCTCTCCGTGGACGGACAACAATGCGGGGATGTCCGCGGGATCATTCTGTCCGTCTCCGTCTAGGGTCGCGACGACCGGCGCCCGGGCGGCCTCGACGCCGCTGGCGATGGCCGTGCTCTGCCCGCAGGCGTCGCGATGGCGAACGATGCGCACCCAAGGCCGCGTCGCCGCCGCCTCGCGCAGACGATCGGGCGTAGCGTCGACACTGCCGTCATCGACATAGACGATCTCGTAAGCCACCTGGCCGCGCAGGGCGGCGTCAATCTCCTCGATCAACGGCACGACGTTCTCGGCTTCGTCGCGAACCGGCACGACGACCGATACGGCGGGCGCATCTTCCGGCGCGTCGGTCGCGCGGGAAACAGTCGATGGATCGGCGATGGGGGCGGCCATGGCGTGCACGGAAGGCCTGCTGTCCGGCGGAGGGGACCACGGCGCGCGGCGGCGGTCCGGTGCGAACCCCTTAATTGCCACCGGCCGACTCCGCCGGCCAAGGGCTTTCGCTTTCAGTCGCTGTCGGCCGCACGAAGCCGGTCCAGCCTCAGACGGTGGCGGCCGTCGGTGAGCAGCCGCCGTCCGGAGAGCACCGCCGCCAGGACCCCCAGCCCCGTACCCCCGGCGATCAGAAACATGACCAGGAGCTGGTACTTGACCGCCTCCACCGGCTCGATGCCGGCGAGGATCTGACCGGTCATCATTCCGGGAAGGAACACCAAGCCCGCCGCTGACATGGAATTGATCACCGGGATCAGGCCGCCACGGACCGCCTCGCGGGTGATCGTCTCTGACGCTGTGGCGAAGTCCTCGCCGAGACTGAGTCGTGCCTCGATGGCGACGCGCTCGCGGGCCGCCGCCGTCAGCAATCGGTCGAGACCCAGGCTAACGCCGGTCATCGCATTGCCGAGGATCATGCCGAGGAGCGGGATGGCGTAACGCGGGTCGTACCAGGGATCGGCGCCGATCTGAGTGGTCAGCGCCAGGACCGTCACCGTGACCCCGGCGATGACCATGCTGCCGCCGCCGATGCCATAGGTCCAGACACCGGCAAAGGTTCGGGTCTGGCGCGCGCGGACCTCGTAGGCGGCGAAACCGATCATCACCGCGGCGATGGCCGCCGTCAGCCACGGCGATGCAGCGGCGAACAGCGCCTTCAAGACCAGACCGACGAGGAGCAATTGCACCGTCATCCGCGCCGCGGCGATCAGCAGCCTGCGTTCGAGGCCGAGACGAAAACCGACGGACAGCGCCGCATTGATACCGATGAGCAGCGCGGCGAACGCCAGATCGCGGTAGTCCAGGGCGATGAACGTCATGGCGCTGCCCGCCTCGCGTCGCCGGTGTGCAGGCGCCCGGCTTCCATGCGCAGCAGCCGTCCACCGATTCGGGCCGCCTGAGCGGCGTCGTGGGTCACGGCGATGATCGCACCCCCAGCCGAACGATGGTCCGCGAGGAGGCCTTCGACGCTCTCGGTTGCCTGTGGATCGAGCCCGGACGTTGGCTCGTCGAGCAGCAATACGATTGGCCGCCGCGCGAGGGCCCTGGCGAGAGCGAGACGCTGGCGCTCTCCTGTCGAGAGTCTCTGCACGGACCATGTCAGCGCATCGGCGGATAGCCGCAGACGGTCGATGAGTCCGGCAGCGGCGGTGCCGTCCGCAAAATGGGCAGCGACATCGTCGGCCCACCAACCGGACTCGGCCGCGACATAGCTCACGCGTTGTCGCCATTCCGGACCGCTGAGTGAGGTGCGGCTAACGCCGTCAAGGACGACTTCCCCCGTGTTTGGGTCCAGGTCGGCGACGGCCCGCAGGAATAGGTTCTTGCCGGCGCCCGACGGACCCGAGATAACAACGCACTCGCCACTGCTGACATCTAGGTGGACGGGCTCCAGGCCCGGTCGGGCAAGCCCGGAGATTGCCAGCACGGGCGGCTTGGAGTCGGGCGCGGCGATCGGCGACGTTTCGGACATTGTCCGTCCGCTGCTGACGAAAGGATGAAGGCTACCGTGTATCGGGGGATGCAGGAATGAACAAGCTTGCGGGTGTCGAGGCCGAGCCCTGGCTTTCAAACACCGAGACGGTGCGGCACGAATGGGTCGACTACAACGACCACATGAACGTCGCCTACTACATTCTCGTGTTCGACCACGGGACCGACGCCGTGCTCGATCTCCTCGATATCGGCGAAGCCTATCGTCAGCGCAGCGGCTGCTCGGTGTTCGTCGCCGAAGCCCACGTGACCTACGAGAAAGAGGTGCACGAGGGGGACGAACTGGAGGTGCGAAGCCGTGTCTCGGGCTTCAACGGCAAGCGTCTGATTCTGTATCACGAGATGTTTCGCGATGACGTTCTGGTTGCAACGAACGAGGTTCTTTGTTTGCACGTCGATCTGGCCGCCCGGCGATCGGCATCCATCCCCGACGATGCGGCGCGGCGCATCGATGCCGCGGCGACAACTCATGCCTCCCTGGCCGCACCAGGTCGGGCGGGCCGGACCATTGCTCTCAAGAGCCGTCGCCCCACCTGATCGTCGAGGCGCCGCGTCCCCGCTTTTTCATTGGGCGTCGATGGCCCGTTCGATATGATCGCCGCCGTGACCTACACGCACTCCTTCGAGCAGGCTTCCGAGTACGCCCGCGCTGCGCTGGAAATGCTGGCGCGTCAGCAGGCGCCGGCCAACCCCGAGAACTTCGCCGTTTGGTACACATGTTTTTCCGGCGCCGATCAGGATCTCAAGCGGGCCGTCGATGGTTTGCTCGGCGAAAACGAGGCGGTCGGTGAGAAGGGAACAGTTGAACTTTACAACCGGTTTATCGTCGGCGAGCAGGACGATGCGGCCCGCGAAGCGGCACACCAGATCGAAGAGCAGCTTGCCGCCGTCTATACCGTCCTCGAAGAAGCGGGGGACGGTGCCGCCGAGTACGGCAAGACCTTGGAAACGGTCAGTGGTCAGATCGCCCGCGGCGAGGGTGTCGGCGAAGTGCGCGAGGTGATCGCGACGCTCCTCGCGCAGACCCGCGACATCGCGGAACGGACCCGGACTTTGGAGAACCGGCTCGAGGAGTCGACGGCGCGGATCAAGTCACTGAGCACGGATCTCGAGACCGTGCGCCAGGAAGCGATCACCGACGGCCTGACCGGTATCGCCAACCGCAAACACTTCGACGCCGTGTTCACGGCCGCGGCAGACGAGGCGCAGGAAACCGGTGAAGACCTGTGCCTGCTGGTCCTCGATATCGATCATTTCAAGAAGTTCAACGATACCTACGGGCACCAAGTCGGCGACCAAGTGCTCAAGCTTCTCGCCATGACCTTGACCGAGAGCATCAAGGGCCGCGACAGCGCCGCCCGGTACGGGGGCGAGGAGTTTGTCGTCGTGCTGCCGGCAACGACCCTCGACAACGCCGTCACCGTCGCCGACAACATTCGCGAACGCGTCGGCAAAAAAAGCGGTCGTCAACCGCAAGACGGGCAAGAACCTGGGATCGATCAGCGTCTCCATCGGCGTCGGACGCTATGCGCCGGGAGAATCCCCGGCCGAAACCGTCGCCCGCGCCGATCAAGCCCTCTACGTCGCCAAGAAATGCGGGCGCAATCGGGTCGTTCGCGAAGCCGACTATTCCGAGGAGCCGACCGCGGAGGCGAAGTGATCACGTCCGTCCGCTTTCGGCCGCAGGTTTCCGGTTCCGCGCGGCCGCGCCAGGGGCATCGGCCCGGATAGCGAGGGGACGATGGCTGAGCTCCGTGTCCCACAGCTTCGGGTTCTCATCCTCGGACTGGCTCCCGCCGTTGCCGTCGTGGCACTCCTGGCCGCGGGCGGACTCATTGGCATTGGACCGGCTCTTACGATCGTTGCCGCCATCGTCGCCGGCGGATGGTGGATCGCGACGCGCCCGCCGGCCGCACAGGGGACCGACGAAACGGAACACATCGCCGCGGCGCCGGGCCTTCCCGAGCACTTGCTCGACCAATTGCCCGATCCGGTCATTCTGCTGAACGATGCGCGCGAAATCGTCGCGATCAACCGTCAGGCCCGTGACGTGCTCGGCATTGGCGCGACGGGCAGGGATCTCGCCCTGTCGTTGCGGCACCCGGCCGTATTCGCGGCGGTCGAAACAGTCTCTTCGGGTGTGCCGTCGATTACCGAAGAAATTACGTTGCCCGTGCCGGTACCCAGGAGCTTCACCCTTCACGTCGGCGGACTGCCCGGCACCGCCGGGACCGATGCTCCTGGAATGGTGCTCGTGCTCCATGACGAGACGCGCGCAAAGCGCGCCGAACAAAGCCGCGCCGACTTCGTTGCCAACGTCAGCCACAAGTTGCGGTCGCCCCTGTCGGCGGTGATCGGTTTCATCGAAACCCTGCTCGGCCATGCCCGCGACGACGCGGAAGCCCGCGAACGCTTTCTCGGCGTCATGCACAGCGAAGCTCAACGCATGTCGCGACTGGTCAATGACCTGCTGTCCCTGGCTCGGGTCGAGATCAACGAGCACGTCCCGCCCCGGGGCATCGTTTATTTGGAGGATGTCTTCAACGGCGTTGCCGATTCGCTGCAGGTTCGGGCGGCGGAGAAGGACATTAGCATCGTCGTTAGTTGCGATCCGGACCTTCCGCCGGTGATCGGCGAAGCCGACCAAATCGTGCAGGTGTTCCAGAATCTGGTCGACAACGCGATCAAATACGGTCGAGCCGACACCGAAATCCGCATTGAAGCGAATGCCGTCGGACGTATGCCGGGAAGTGACGCGGCTGGTGTCGCCGCCAGCGTCACCGACCAGGGCGAAGGGATCGCTGCCGAACATCTGCCCCGGCTGACGGAGCGGTTCTATCGCGTTGACGAAGGCCGGTCACGCCGCCTCGGTGGGACCGGATTGGGGCTGGCAATCGTCAAGCATATCGTCAACCGCCATCGCGGTCAGATCCGCGTCGACAGTGAGGAGGGGGTCGGCACGACGGTCACCGTGTTCCTTCCCGCGCGCCCCGAAACCGATGAAAACGGCGAGGACGAAAGCGAGATAACCCGCTTCTCCACCGGAGGGGATGTCACAAAAGCGTAACAAAAATGTAGTAGTTAGGACTCCGGGCGCGACTAGAATCCGCGCGAGGTTCGGGGGCTGGATCTGGACAAGAATTGCCGCCCCCGTGGCAATAATCCGTGTTCAGGAGAACTCCATGATCAGGAAGTACCTGGCGCTCGCCGTTCTGGCGACCGTCGCCGCCGCTGGTGCGGCCGAAGCGCGCGATCAGATCCGCATCGTCGGATCGTCGACCGTTTATCCCTTCGCCACCACCGTCGCCGAGCAGTTCGGCAAGACCACCAAGTACAAGACTCCGGTGATCGAAAGCACCGGGTCCGGTGGCGGCCTCAAGCTGTTCTGCGCCGGCGTCGGCGTCGAGCACCCCGACATTACAAACGCCTCGCGAGCGATCAAGTCGTCCGAGATCGAGAAGTGCAAGAAGAACGGCGTCTCGGAAATCACCGAGGTCAAGGTCGGCTATGACGGCATCGTCATCGCCAACTCCAAGAGCGCCCCGCAGATGACTCTGACGCGCAAGCAGTTGTTCCTGGCCTTGGCGAAGGACATCCCGGATCCCTCCGGCGCCGAGAAGCTGGTCGCCAATCCGTACAAGATGTGGTCGGACGTCGACCCCTCGCTGCCGAAGACCAAGATCGAGGTTCTCGGCCCGCCGCCGACTTCGGGCACCCGCGACGCCTTCGCCGAGTTGGCCCTCGAGGGTGGCTGCAAGAAATTCGACTGGATCAAGGCGATGAAGAAGGCCGACAAGAAGAAGTACAAGGCCGTGTGCCATTCGGTCCGCGAGGACGGCGCCTACGTCGAGGCCGGTGAGAACGACGTGCTCATCGTCCGCAAGCTCGAGGCCAATCCGAACGCCTTCGGCGTCTTCGGCTTCAGCTTCCTCGACCAGAATGCTGACAAGGTCCAGGGCAGCAAGGTCGATGGCGTCCCGCCGACCTTCGACAACATCGCTTCGGCGGAGTACCCCGTGTCGCGCCCGCTATTCTTCTATGTCAAGAAGGCGCACGTCGGCACCATCCCGGGTATCGAGGCCTATCTCAAAGAGTTCACCAGCGACAAGGCCTGGGGTGACGAAGGCTACCTCACCGACAAGGGTCTGATCCCGATGCCCGCCGCCGAGCGGAAGAGGTATCACGACGACGCCAAGAACCTTAAACACAACCTCATGTAGGTGATCGGTTCGGAGTGCCGGGGCCGCTGTTCTGTGGCCCCGGCGTTTCGGTTCGATTGGCGCGTCTTCCGTTCGTTTGTGACGATTCTCAAGCACCTGTTGCGGCAATTTCGCCGCGACGACGAACCGGGCCCATTTCGAGATCCCAGATCATGCCGACGTTCATTCTTCTGACGACACTGGCCATCCTGACGGTCATCGGCTTTTACATGGGCCGCTCGCGGGCGGTGGCCACGGTCTCCGGTAGGAAATCGGATCTCCACTCTCTGCCCGGTTACTACGGCTACTACGTCGCCGCCTGGTGCGGCATCCCGGCCCTCGCCATCTATGTATTGTGGACCGTGTTGGGACCACAGGTCGTCGAGGTGATGCTGGTCTCGGGTCTGTCGCCGGAGGCGCAGAATCTCCCGCCGTCGCGCCTTGGCCTACTTATCAACGATATAAAGAATTTGGCGCTCGGAAACATCGTCAGCCGCGAGGTGGGCCCCGAGCTTCAGGCGGCGGCGGACCGCTACAACAGCTTGCAGCAGATCAGCTACGGGGCACTGTTTGTGGTTGCGGCGTGTCTCGGCATCGCCGGTCTGACGTATGGCCGCCAGCAGATCACGCCCGATCTCCGCGCCCGCAACAAGGTCGAGCGAATCGTCCGGGTCTTCCTCATCGTTTCATCGACGATCGCCATCCTGACGACCATCGGCATTGTCATGTCGTTGCTGTTCGAGTCGATCCGGTTCTTCAACAAAGTGCCGCCGCTCGAGTTCCTGTTCGGCCTGGAATGGAGCCCGCAAACGGCGCTTCGTGCGGATCAGGTCGGCAGCTCCGGGCGGTTCGGTGCCGTACCGCTGTTCGTCGGCACGATGCTGATTTCGCTGATTGCCATGTGTGTCGCGGCACCGGTCGGCTTGTTGTCGGCCATCTATATGGCGGAGTACGCACATCGCAAGTTCCGTTCGGTTGCGAAGCCGCTGCTCGAAATCCTCGCCGGCATTCCGACCGTCGTTTACGGCTTTTTCGCCGCGCTGACCGTGGCGCCATTGTTCCGCAGCACCGGTGCCCAAGTCGGATTCGAGATCTCTTCGGAAAGCGCGCTTGCGGCCGGCGTGGTCATGGGGATCATGATCATTCCGTTCGTGTCGTCGCTTGCCGATGATGTCATCAGCGCCGTCCCGCAAGCGATGCGGGAAGGGTCCTACGGCCTTGGCGCAACGCGCTCGGAAACCATCAAGCGGGTTATCTTCCCGGCCGCTCTGCCCGGGATCATCGGCGGCCTTCTGTTAGCTGTTTCGCGTGCCATCGGCGAAACGATGATTGTGGTTATGGCCGCCGGACTTTCGGCCAAAATGACGGCCAATCCCTTCGAGGCCGTTACGACGGTGACGGTCCAGATCGTAACCTTGCTTGTCGGTGACCAGGAATTCGACAGCGCCAAGACACTGGCCGCGTTTGCCCTCGGTCTGGTGCTGTTCTGCGTTACGCTGATCCTCAACGTGATCGCCCTTCACATTGTCAACAAGTACCGAGAGCAGTATGAGTAACAGTGCTGCAATCCAGGCGATTCCCGGAGTCGGAACGATGATGAGCGGCCGCTCGACGACAGAGACCGTGGCCGCCGGTCTCCGCCGCCGCTATTCCGCAGAAAAGCGATTCCGCACTTATGGATTGGTGGCGATCGTCTTTGCCCTGATCTGCCTGGGGACGCTGTTTGTCAGCATTTTTGGGACGGGTTTCTCCGCCTTCACGCAAACGATGGTGCGCCTCGAGGTCACCCTGTATCCGCAGGACATCGATCCTGAAGGGATGGGCGACCCGGAAGTTCTCTCCGCGGCCAACTATCAGAAACTGGTCAAGCAGGCGATCCGCGAACTATTCCCGGACGTCACCGGGCGGCGGGACAAACGGCGCCTGTACGAAGTCATCAGTCCGGGCGCCACATTTCACGTCCGCGAAATGGTTCTCGAAGACCCGTCCCTGATCGGCCAGCGAGTCGAGTTCCTCGTACCCATGTCTGACGACATCGACCAACTCGCCAAGGGAAGTATCGATGCAAACCTGCCCGAGAGCGCACGACGCGTCACCGACCAGCAGATCGAATGGTACCAGCGTCTGAAGGCGCGCGATCTGGTCGAGACCAGGTTCAATACGACATTCTTCACCGCTGGCGACTCCCGCGAGCCCGAACTGGCCGGCATCTGGGGCGCCGCGGTGGGCTCCCTGCTCACGATGATTGTTACGCTGGTCTTGTCGTTTCCGCTCGCCATCGGCGCCGCGGTCTATCTTGGGGAGTTTGCGCCGAAGAACCGTTGGACAGGCCTCATTGAGGTCAACATCAACAATCTGGCTGCGGTGCCGTCGATTGTCTTCGGACTACTCGGATTGGCCGTGTTCCTGAACTTCTTCGGGCTCCCTCGTTCAGCACCCGTAGTTGGCGGATTGGTGCTCGCGATCATGACGCTGCCGACCATCATTATCGCCGGCCGCGCGGCACTCACCAGCGTGCCGCCGTCGATCCGCGAGGCCGCGCTAGGTGTCGGAGCATCGCAGGTGCAAACCGTATTCCATCACGTTCTGCCGCTCGCGATGCCCGGGATGCTGACGGGGACGATCATCGGCATGGCTCGGGCGTTGGGCGAGACGGCACCGTTGCTGATGGTTGGGATGGTCGCGTTCATCGTCGACATCCCGAAAGGATTCACCGATCCGGCGACCGTGCTACCTGTCCAGGTTTACCTGTGGGCGGACAGTCCCGAGCGTGCATTTGTCGAACGGACGTCGGCGGCGATCATGGTGCTGCTCCTGTTCCTGATCGCTATGAACGCCCTGGCGGTGGTCCTGAGAAACAAGTTTGAAAAGCGATGGTGACGGCAATGGATGCTGCGACACTCGAGGTTGCCGGAGCCGCCGGCAGCACGGCTGCCAACCGTGTTCCGCGTGTTGCGAAATTCGCCGCGCGGGGAGTGGACGTGGTCTACGGAACCAAGCAGGCCTTGTTCGGGATCAATCTCGACATCCACCAATACGAAGTCACTTCTCTGATCGGTCCCTCGGGTTGCGGAAAATCGACCTTCATTCGTTGCCTCAATCGCATGAACGATATCATCGAAGGGTGCAAGGTCTCAGGAATCATCACCCTTGATGGTGAGGACATCCACAGCAAGCAGATGGATGTCGTCCTGTTGCGGGCCCGAGTCGGCATGGTGTTTCAGAAACCGAATCCCTTCCCGAAGTCGATTTTTGAGAACGTGGCCTATGGGCCAAGGATTCACGGTTTGGCATCCCACAAGGCCGAGCTCGAAGAGATCGTTCACACCTCCCTTGAGAAGGCTGGCTTGCTGAACGAGGTGAAGGACCGGCTCGAGGAACCGGGGACCGGTCTTTCGGGTGGCCAGCAGCAGCGTTTGTGCATCGCCCGAGCGATCGCCGTGAATCCAGAAGTGATTCTGATGGACGAGCCGTGCTCGGCACTCGATCCGATCGCTACCGCTAAGATCGAGGAACTGATCGACGAACTGCGCGAGAATTACACCATCGTCATCGTCACCCACTCGATGCAACAGGCCGCCCGTGTCTCCCAGCGGACGGCGTTCTTCCATCTCGGCGAACTCGTGGAGCACGGAGACACAGAACAGATCTTCACGAATCCCAGAGAGGAACGCACCCAAGGCTATATCACTGGGCGGTTCGGATGAGCTCGGCAGCAGGACGATCCAGGGGAAACGCGGCATGACGCAGGAACACATCGTCAAATCCTTCGACGAGCAGCTTAACCGACTCGACAACGTCATCGCCGAAATGGGCGGGCTCGCCGAAACCCAGCTTGCCGAGGCGATCGAGGCGATGGTCCGCCGCGACGTCGAGCGTGCCGAGCGGGTCACCGCCGCTGACGCCAGGATCGACGAACTTGAGCTGGAAATCGATCATTTGGCCGTCGCAATGCTGGCCCTGCGCCAGCCAATGGCCGACGACCTCCGGTTGGTTATCGCCGCGCTGAAGACCTCCGGAATCATCGAACGCATCGGCGATTACGCAAAAAACGTCGCCAAGCGGACGCTGACCTTGTCGCAGATGCCACCCATGCAACCGGCTCTGACCGTCGCCAGGCTCGGGCGGCTGGTGCAGGAGATGATCAAGAACGTGCTCGACGCCTACGTCGCCCGGGACGCCGAGAAAGCGGCTCAGGTTTGGATGCGCGACGAGGAAGTTGACGCGCTTTACACGAGCGTGTTCCGCGAGTTGCTCACATACATGATGGAAGACCCGCGCAACATCACTCCGTGCACACATCTGCTATTCGTGGCCAAGAACATCGAACGCATCGGCGATCACGCCACCAACATCGCAGAGCATGTCCATTTTGTTGTTCATGGCTCGATGCCCGACGACATCCGGCCCAAGAGCGACGCGTCGAGTTTCACTGTCGTCGAACCGGGTGGAACTAAGCAGGTGCCCACAGGGAGATAGCGCGATGAGGCCCAGGGTCCTCATCGTCGAGGACGAAGACGCGCAGGCGGAAGTCCTGCGCTACAATTTCAATCGCGAGGGTTTCGAGGCGGTCGTCGCGTTCGATGGCGAGGAAGCAATGCTCGCCGTCGAGGAACAGCAACCTGATCTCATCGTGCTCGACTGGATGTTGCCGGGTGTTTCCGGGCTCGCCGTCTGCCAGCGGCTGCGAGCGCGGAATGAAGCCCGGACTTTGCCGGTTATTCTTCTGACCGCCCGCGGTGAGGAAGGCGACTGCGTACGCGGTCTCGATTCCGGTGCCGACGACTATGTCGTCAAGCCGTTTTCGCCGGCCGAACTGATCGCCCGTGTCCGGGCCGTGCTGCGCCGGACCCGTCCGGCCCTGTCGGAAGAAGAACTCGTTTTCGACGACATCACCATGGACCTTGCCGCCCACAGGGTCACGCGTGACGGCAAGCCGATCCGGCTCGGCCCGACCGAGTTCAGGCTGCTGCAATTGTTCATGGAGCGTCCGGATCGCGTGTTCACGCGCGAACAGCTGCTCGACCGTGCCTGGGGGCGGAACATCCACGTCGAGCTCCGCACCGTCGACGTTCATATCCGCCGCTTACGCAAAGCACTCAACGCCCACGGCGGCGAGGACGTTATCCGCACCGTCCGTGGCACCGGCTACGCGCTCGGCGACAAAGTCGGTTAGAGCTTCGCCGCCGGCGCCAGACGCTCCCGCTGGTCGAAACGTCGCAGCCGTGTAAACTCGGGCCTCAACGCCTGACTCAAACCCGGACTCGACGACGGATGCACGGCCTCCGCGCGACCATTGGACGGCTGCTGGTCACCCTCCGCACTCTGTTGCGGCATGACACGCTGATTCTGTCCATCCTCGCCATGGTCGTTGGCGCCGCGGCCGGCGGCGCGGTCATCCTGTTCCGCGAGGGGATCAGTCTCGCGCAGACCCTCTTCTTCGGGTCCGGCACCGAGCGGCTGTCGCTCTACGCGGTCGGCCAACCCTGGTGGCGAATCGTCCTGGCACCAACGATCGGAGGTCTGATCGTCGGGCTGATGGTGTACTACCTGATGCCAGGGCGCCGTCCCCAAGGGATCGCCGATTGCATCGAGGCCAGCGCCTTGCGCGGCGGACGCATGTCGGCAAAGACCGGATTGTTTGCCGCCATCATCGCCGCGACCTCGATCGGTGCCGGCGCCTCGGTCGGACGCGAGGGGCCGGCGGTACACCTGGGCGCATCCCTCGCCAGCTGGGTTTCGGAGCGGCTGCACCTGACCCGGACATTGAGCCGGACGTTGCTTGGTTGCGGCGTCGCCGCCGCCGTGGCGGCGTCGTTCAACGCACCCATGGCCGGAGCCCTGTTCGCCAACGAAGTGGTGATCGGGCACTACGCACTGAACTCCTTCGCGCCAATCGTGATGGCCAGCATCGTCGGGACGTTCGTCTCGCAAGCCCATTTCGGCAACTACCCGGCCTTCACCGTTCCGGAGCACCCGGTCGTGACCTTCTGGGAGTTTCCGGCTGTGATGGGGCTGGGTGTCGTCGCGGGCCTTGCCGCCATCGCGTTCATGCAGAGCGTCCGCTTGGCGGAAAACGCGGCGCATCGGCTGCCGGGCCCGGCCTGGCTCCGGCCGGCGGCCGGCGGGCTGATCGTCGGCATGATTGCCGTGCCCCTGCCGCAAGTGCTCGGCATCGGTTACGGCGTTACAGAGACGGCGTTGACGCCGACGCATTCGGTGACCTTGCTGGCTCTGGTCTGCATCGCCAAGGTATTCGCCACTGCAATCAGCCTCGGGTTTGGGTTCGGTGGCGGCGTCTTCAGCCCGTCGTTGGTCATCGGCGCGACGCTCGGTGGCGCCTACGGCGCGATCGCCGCCGGCCTTTTTCCGGATCTGTCCGCGGGCGCCACTATCTATACGATTGTCGGCATGGCCGCCGTCGCTGCAGCGGTGCTGGGTGCGCCGATCTCGACCACGCTGATCGTGTTCGAGATGACCCTGACCTACAAACTGACCATGGCCGTGATGTTGGCGGTGGTCGTCGGCACCCTGGTCTCCCGTCCGCTGCACGGCCGGTCGTTTTTCACGTGGCAGCTGGAGCGGCGGGGTCTCGACCTGCATGGCGGGTTTCAGACGGCGCTCCTCCGCGAAATCGGGGTCGACGCCGTCAAGACGCACCGGTGCGAAGTCGTCGACTCCACCGTCAGTCTGGGCGAGCTGAAATTCATGCTCCAGGCGTCTCACGCCGGTGAACTGTTCGTCGTGGACGATGATGGTCTCTTGGTCGGCACGATCACCCTCGCCGACCTGAGCGAATCCGCTTTCGAGCACGATCTCGACGATGTCGTCTTTGCCGGTGACTTGGCGCGGCGAAAACCGCCGGTGCTGACGGTTGAAGACACGTTGGAGGTCGCGCTGAAGCTGATGCGCACGACGGGCGAGCCGCACATCGCCGTGCTCGACGATCTCAAGACCCGTCAGTTCGCCGGCTGCATCCACGAACGCGACGCCATGGCAGCCTACAACCGTGCGCTGCTGGACGCCCGCCGCGAGGAACAGGGCTAGGGCGCTTTCCGCCCAGACGAGTTTTGCCCCACAACGGGCGTCTGGCCGCGCAGGACCGAATTGTCCTCCCATGTCTGGCGCTGATCGATCTCGACCGGCGCCATGTCGTCGAGGGAGATCCGGCCGCTCCGGGAGAAGAAGGTAATCGGGTTGGTGTAGAGCACGTGCTCGATCTCGGCCTCGGAGAAGCCGGCGTCGCGCATCGCCCGGCCCGTTTTCGGCACTTTCAGTGGATCGCTCCGTCCCCAGTCGGCGGCGCTGTTTACGACCATCTTCTCGAGCCCGTATTGCCGAAGAAGGGCCACCATCCGTTCTTCGGACATTTTCGTGTGCGGATAGATGGAGTGCCCGCGCCAGCAGTTCGTCTCCAGCACCAGCGGCAGCGTCACTTCGTTCAGGTGATCGACGATGACAAGGTCTTCGTCGATTCCAGAGTTGCGGACCAGATCAAGGGTGCGTTCGGTGCCCCGCTTCTTGTCGCGGTGAGGCGTGTGGATGAGGACCGGCAAATCGTAGTCCTTGGCCAGTTCCAGTTGCTCGGCAAAGAACCGTTCCTCGGCGGCGCTCATCTCGTCGTAGCCGATCTCGCCAACGGCGACGACGCTGTCCTTCTCTAGATACCGCGGCAGGACTTTCATGACCTCCTCGGCAAGGGGGACGTCGTTGGCTTCCTTCGGGTTCAAGGCCATGGTGCAGTAGTGGCGGACGCCGAACTGGCTGGCCCGGAACGGCTCCCAGCCGATGAGCGCATCGAAGTAGTCGATGAAGGTGCCGACGCTGGTGCGCGGCTGACCTTGCCAGAACGCCGGTTCGACGACACCGACAATGCCGGCCTCGGCCATGTTCTCGTAATCATCCGTCGTCCGGGACAGCATGTGAATGTGGGGGTCGAAGTATCGCATGGCGTCACCTGGACAGTGAGGGCGCGGGAACAGCCGACAACACATTGATATACGCGGTCCGGACGTGCTCATCCACCGCGGCGTCGGCGCGATGCTGAATAGCCCTACGGAGGGTCATGTCCGTCGCGCACCGCCGTGCCATCGCCGCCGATGCCAGTTCGCGGTGATCGGGGTCTCCATCGACGACCGCCTTGAACAGCACGTCGACGGCACGCTCCCCGGCATGTGGCGCCAGAGCAAGCCACAGCCCCGGGGGGAATCCGCGGCGCGCCGCGGTGCGTTCGTCGACGTAGTCCTCACACATGCGGGACAGGGAGGGGTTGGTACGATCCTCGAGTCCAAAGACATGCTGGGCCGGGACCTCGACGAACACCGCCTTGAGTACCAGCTGGTTGAACTCATGTTCCGTATAGTGGGCGGCCGGAAAAGGATTGTTGAGGGCGAGTGCGGCGAACAGAACGAGGCTGTTTGTCCGTCCAGCATCGAGAGCGATCGGCTTCAACGCGTCACCCGAGCCGAAAGCCGAAAGCGCGCGGACCACGGCAACCTTCTCGCTCTCGTCTCCAGACCGATAGAGAGTTTGGATCGCACCGACACTCTGTCGGACATCGGCTGCCCGTGCGACCACCTTCAGCGCGAGGACGACCCGTGCTGCCGCACCGACGTCCCAGGCCTCCGTTCGGATCGGTCCGTCCGACGTGTGCAAGACCGGACCATGGGCATCCAGCGTTGATTGGCCAACCGCCCGACGCGCCCTTGCCGACAGGATCGGAAGATCGGCCGTAGGATCAAGGCATGTGTCAACGCGGCCGATCGCCTCGGACAGCCAACGTCCGCCGTTGGCATCCGTTGCGGTGATAACGGCTTCCGCCAGCGATTCCGCAAGCGACGGGGACGACTGCATTTTACTTTCGCCGTCCGGTGTCATTGAGACGTGATTCCAATGGGGTCTCGGCCAATGAACATCATCGCATACCGGCATTCGTGTTTCGAGGTTCACTCCGTGATGCCCATACGCGGATCCGCGTGCGGATCATCGACCAGGCCGCGCCCACGCCGATTCGTTCGTGGACGAGCAGTACGACGAAGATCATCAACGCGCACGTGATAAGGTAGGCGCGGATCGGTGTCGCCGCAGCATCGCCTCCGACAACGGCGAATGTAATCCCTGGGGACCATGGCATCGGCGCGTTCGCTCTGCTTTCAGTGATCCCGGTTGCCGCGGGCGTACCCAGGCGCTCAGAACGTCCGCTCCGGATCAACGCGCCCGATATCGACTGGTTTCCCACCCGTATTGTCCACCCATACCGACCCGGCTGTGTCGCCGCGGCCACGCCTTCGAATCGGCCGGGTGCGGTGAGATCAAGCCGCACCACGCGCGTTTCGCCTAGCGGATCGGCGACCGTTGCCGTCACCGACGCCTCCGAGACCCACACATAGGACGCATCGACGGCATCGACGCGAAACGCGATACCCTCGGGGCAATCGGTGGCGGTGACATCCGCAAAGGGCGAGCGGACCGCGGTCTCCGTCCAGGCCACCAGTCCACCGACGAGTCGGCCCCATTCCTGCCAGGGCATCCAATTCCTCGCCCAGTCACCCAACCCTCCCGGCAGCGCGACGACCCGCGCCAATCCGACATGGTGCTCAGCCAAGAGCGGATCGCCGTCGCGCGATTGCAGGAAATCCCGCGCCGCCGGTCTAAGGGTCGTCATGGCGTATCCGCCGAGTGCCGGCCAATCGCCGACCGGACCGAGGAATGGCAGAGGCGCGATCTCGCGCGGTACAACCGGTCCCGACCGCCACGCCGAACGGCGCGCCCCAACCTCGGTGCGCATGAGGCTCGGCAACCGGGCAACATCGTCGATCCGAAGGAAAACCCCGTCATTGATTGCGGTCAGGTATTGAAGACCGGAGACTTGCCGGTTCTCGCCGACGACCAGGGCAATCAGGGATACGCCAGCCTCGGCGAGGGCCGGGCGCAGTGGCGCTAGATCCTCACCAGGCGGCGTGATGCCATCGGTCACGAGGACGAGGAGACGTTGGTCGGCATCGGTATTCGACAGACGTTCGAGGGCGGCGCGGAAGCCGGGAACCAAAGTCGTCCCACCGGACGGCGCTACGGTCCAAATGTCATCGAAGGCCGACAGGAATGCCGTTTTGGGCCGCAGGGATATGGCGTCTCCGGGTCCACGGTCGAACCACATCAGCCCAGCGGCATCGGCGCTACCCAGAGAGTCCGCAGTCACTCGAACCGCTCGGCGGGCGTGCGCGATCCGGCTGACGCCGCGATGGTCTCGTTCCATGCTGCCGGATTTGTCGACCAGGAACAGAACGGCTGCCCGCGGGACCGGTCCCCGGGACTCTGCGGTGACCGGCAGCAAGGCTTCCAGCCGGGATCCCCGATAGCCGCCGGCGCCGAATGAACGGGGTCCACCGAGCACGACCAATCCGGTGCCGCGCGTCTCCACCGACCTGGCAAGCGCTGCCCACGCGGACTCGGGCGCGTCGCCGATGGCGATGTCGTCGAGCACGACGACCCCGGCACCGCCAATTATCCCATCGTCGCCTGCGAGACGCTCCGGCGTGATCAGATGAACGGTGCGACCACCGTCAAGGAAACTGCGCGCCAAGGGAGATGTCTTGCCACCTGGCGAGACCATCAAGATGGGCTTCGGTCCGTCGATCGCAATCATCGACCGCCACGTGTTGTTCGCCGATTGCGGGTCGCCCTGAACATCCAGAACGGCAGTAATCTCCCGGTTTCCGGGCGTGTCCGACGCCAGCTCGACCGCAACGAAGGCTGTACCGTTGGCACGTGTCGTGATGTCGGACTCGCCGGCCGGCCGGCCATCGAGGTAGGTGACGATCCGGCCCGTGCGTGCGCGGTCGCAGGTAACCGCGACGTTTAGCCGGAAACGTTGCCCCACCTGTGCGGCACTCGGCGCTTCGACGGCATCGATCAGGCAATCCCCTTCGGTCTTGGCCCGTTCGATCAGTCGCCGATAGACGTCGATCCCCGCCCGCCCCGCGGCCAGCAACGCTTGGTCCACCGAACCGTGAGTGTCGACGCCATCGGAAACGACTAAAACGGCGGTTCGGCGGTTCGGCGATGCCATGCGCAATGCAGCCCGAATGGCCGATTCCGTGTTGGTGAACGAACCGTCAACGTGCAGGCGACGGGGTGGGTCCGGATCGGCGAAAGCCTTCTGGACGGCAGGTTCGTCGATGGGTGTTGGCCGAAGTTCGACGACGGGCTCGGCGCCGTAGCGGACCAATCCGATTCTCGCATTCCCCGGCAACGACTGAGCGGCGGCGCTGACTTCTGCCCATCCCCGGCCGTCCATGCTCCGCGAGTCGTCGAGAACGACAATAAGGTCCAGAAGCCTCCCACCGAACGGCAGGGACGGGTTCCAAAAGGCGATCGCGATCAAGGCCGCGATGCCAATGCGAACGGTTGTCGCTCCCCTTGGTCTCCGGTCACGCCCTAGGGTGTCCCACAGCAGGAGCGCGAGTGAAACAATCAGCAACGCCGGGCCAAGGGGGGAACCGGCGGGTGAGGCATTGGAGTCACGACCACGCTGGACGAATTCGACGGATCGGGGTGCGATGATCGAGAGCTCTGCAGGCCTCCACGTGATCGCCGGCCGGTCGAGCAGCGGGCGCCCGGCTGCCAGATCGAGAAGTCCGGCGACGAGGGCGGCGAACTGTGGCCGGGTCGCCATGGTGCTGGACGCTGGATCGATGCGCACGGCGACCACCCGCGTCGGCGATCCCCGAATGGCGATGAGGCTCTCGCCTCCGGCTGTGAGCACGGGCGAGAAACCGTTGTCGGAGATAGTGGTGTCGGCTGCGCGTATCCATTCCGGATCGAGGGCGAGATCGCTGAGCGGTCCGGCGACTGGACTCCACGCCACGGCTTCGGGAACGGAGACGACACCGGAGGCATTAAGAAACCAAACCACCGGTTCGCGAACGCCCACGGGTTCGGTGTCCCCGCAATGAACTCGGAGATCCACGGGTGTTCCGGCTCCGGATACGACGGTGATCCCCGGATGAGCCCGCAGGGCGGCGGCGAGGTGGGAGTCGCATCTCCCGATCAATGCTATTGCCGACGGTTGTAGGTCGTCAGCATCAAGCACGAGCGAGTCATCCATGCCGAGTGCATCGGTGTCGGTCAACGCCGCACGGATGGTTCCTGCTCGGCCGGTTGGTATCTCGAAAGCCAGGACGCGAGTCCCCGCCGGTTCCAAGTCGATCTCCGTCCGTAATACCACGGCCTCACCGGTATGGACTTCGACGGTCCGCCTGGTTCCGGCGCGGCCCGTATTTTTCGCTTCGATCAATCCCCTTGCCATGGCCGGCGCACCCGGCAAGCGCCGAACCGCAAGGCGGGTGACCGCGACATTTTCGGTTTCGCTCCCAATCGTCACGATATGCCGCAAGGGTGCGCTCGCCGCCCACGCGGCGAGCGATGCGTCGGCGCCGTCGGTGACCAGCCAATGTTCCGCAGCCGGATCCATCTCCGCCGGCAGGGGCGGTTGGGCCGTCCGCGCCTGTGGACGGATCCATTCCGATAGGGCGGCGCGGGCGTCGGGCAAGGTGCCCAGCCCGAGTTCCAAGGCGCGGCCAGGGGTCGTCAACGATCGAACGCGAACGGAGGTCGCGTCGGCGTCGGCAAGTCGTCGAATCAAGAGATCGGTTGCGGCGGCGGCGCGCGACGATCCGTTTTCGATCGTGGCGAGGCTCAGAGAATCGTCGATCCACACATCGACAACGCGCTCACCGCCACCGGGCCATATCGGTCGTGCCAGCGCGGAGGCAAGCAGGAAAGCCGCCAGCGCCCGCACCCGCCAGCGCCGGTCCACGGGACGTTGACGATGACCCCGCGGTTCCGGGGAGCCGTGCTCACGCCACAGGAACGCAGCAGAGACAATCCGGTCGCTGCCCCGGTGATGAAAACGGTGGAGCCACCAGACGGCGAGCGCCGCCGCCGCACCGACGGCCAGCCACCCCGGCTGTAAGAAGTCAATCACCGCGGCCCCCGATGGCGGTGAGATGCGAGACCACCACCGATATCCAGGTCTGGGTCGTTTCAGCTTGAGTCAGCGGTATTCCCAGGTCGGCGCATTTGCCGCGGAGCGCGGATTGCGCATGGACGAGCTTTTCGCTCGCCGCAACGACTGCCCGGCTGTCACCCATTCCGACGCGTTCGCCGGTTTCGACGTCGCGGACGAAGTGCTCGCCTCTGGCGGTACGCGGTCGGTCCGCATCGGAGAGGATCTGAATGCCGTGAACGGCGCCGCCAAATCCGACCAGTCGACGCAGCGCCGACTGCATGCCGTTTTCGACGAGGAAGTCGCTGATCAGCAACACGGACCGCCGCGGCCGCAGGCGGTGCAGGCAGACCAGGGGATTCGACCCCCCTCCCGAACTGCGTGGAGCGTGCCGGGCAAGGACCGACGCCGCCCGGGCGAAATGGTGTCTTCCTCGACCGGCTGGACACAGTGCGTCGATGTCCTCGCTGAACGCCATGATGCCGACGCTGCTGTTGCGCCGGAGCAGAAGATAGGCGAAAGCGACCGCGACCTCCGTCGCGAGACGCCATTTGGCGCCGCCACCGATCGACATCGAGGCACTGGCATCGACACAGATCCACCATTCCGCAGCCAGTTCATCGACGTACCGACGCACCAACAGATCCTTGCCACGCCGACTGGCGCGCCAATCGATATGACGCAGATCGCTGCCTGGCGTGTAGGCGTGGAAATCGAGGAACTCGACGCCGCGGCTCACGCCCCGGCTGCGTCTCCGGGGACCCTCGAAGCGAACCGGCCGGCCGGCAAGCAACCGATCGGCAACGTGGCCGATGGCGGCCAAGCGGGCTTCATCGACGCCGAGCGGCGCGACCATCAGGAGGTCCGCCGCCACTCCGCGACGATGCCCTCGAGGACGGCATCCGTATCCGTCCCGTCGAGCTCGCTCTCGATGGTCAACAGGATGCGGTGGCGGAGCGCCGGCAAAACGCTTGCGGCGATATCGTCCACGGAGACATGGCCGCGGCCGGCCGCCAGCGCCCGAACCCGCGCAACTCGCAACAGCGCCTGCAGGGCCCGTGGGCTGGCACCGCACCGGAAATGGGCACGGGCCAGCGCGTGGGCCGTCGGCCGCTCGGCGTGGGTCGCGAGGACAAGATCGATGGCCGCACGCTTGACCGGCTCGGCGATCGCCGTCTCTCGCGCCTGGGCCATCATTTCCGCAACCCGTTCCGCGCCCAAGACCAAGCCGACCTCATCTGCCGGTTCGCCGTCAAGCGCGCTGTCGACCAGGGTCAGCAACGTCTCCTCCGGCGGGAATGCAATGCGAACCTTGAACAGGAACCGGTCCAACTGCGCTTCCGGAAGCGGGTAGGTGCCTTCCAGTTCGATGGGATTCTGTGTCGCAAACACCCAGAACGGCTGGGGCAATGCGTGGCCGGTTCCGCCATAGGTGACGCGGCCCTCCTGCATCGCTTCCAAAAGGGCTGCCTGGGTCTTGGGGGTCGCCCGATTGATCTCGTCGACCAGCACCATGGAGGCAAATACCGGACCCGGACGGAACTCGACGCGGTGCGCGGCGGCGCCGCCCTCGTCGACGAGGACTTCGCTTCCGGTGATGTCGGACGGCATCAGGTCCGGCGTGCACTGAACGCGCCCGAGCGTTACACCGATGGCGTTCGCCAACGCCTTGATAAGATTTGTTTTTCCGAGGCCCGGCAAACCTTCGAGTAGGACGTGGCCGCCTGCGAACACCGCAAGCATGACCTCTTCGACAACGACGTTTTGGCCGACGATCGCGGCATTCAGCGCATTTTCAAGATTGGTGAAATCCTGCTGAAAACGGGCGATGTCGGCTTCGGTCAGGCGCATGGCGTTCATCACCGACGACGACGGACTTCGGCAAGATAATCCGCCGCATAGGCGCGAAGCACCAGCGTCCATGCAGCCCCTTCGATCGGCAGGGACACGGCCGAAGCCGCCGGACCACCGCCGACCGGTACCTTTGCGTCTGGGGATTTTCCCTCGCCGAACGTGCCCACGCCCGTGCCGGTCCCTGTTGCGACGTTGGGCCTGAGGACTTCAACGGTACGGGTCGGCATCACCGGTGCTGAAGTGATCTTGGCCGTCGCGCTCGTATTCGGCCGTCCTCTGCCGGCGACGTCCCGTGCACCGCGCCCAACCGGCATCTCACCTGGTCCTGTGGCGGTGTCCGCAGTCGGCGCAGATCTGGCTCTTGCCGCGCTGTTCGTGTCCAAAGTCGATCGGCCAGATTCGGGCTTCCGGCCATCGGCGGTCCTCGCGGATGTTTGTATCGACCCGTCCTTGCTTACCGCCGTACCTCGCTGCCGCGGTCCATGGGCTGGATTCTCTGCACCGGTCCTTCGCGAAGCTTCTCGAACATCTTTCACGACGTTGCGGATCGCGCTGGGCGTCGCATCCGTCGTCTGCCCCGACGGGAGGGCGGGCGAAGGAGCGAGCGGAACGAGGTGCGCACCAGCACCAACACAGACAATCGCGAGGGGCAATAGGAGCCTTGGTGCCAGTGGCCGTCGACTCGCCGGACCGGGCAGGCGCCGGTTTGCCCGCGCGCGGGCGGCGGCTTGGGCGAGGACAATATCGGCGGCACCGGGACGACGGTTTTCCGGTGTTTTCGCGAGTTCAAATGCCGTTGACAGCAAATCGCCCGCGGCGAGCCGCCGGTCGGCCTCGGCTGCAGCTTCGGCACTGCCGGGCGGTCCGGAAATCAGTATGCGGCCGAACGCCGCAATGAGCGGCAGAGCGGCGCCGGCAGCAGCAGTGGCAAAGGGGACCGGGGCAACAAGGGTGGTCCACATGCCGGTCGCGGCCAGCAGGGCGGCGGAGCCCCACAGTCCGGGGACCACCGCGCCGACGAATGCCTCGGACCACAAACGACGACGTGCGGCGATCAGAAACCGGTCGAACTCGGTTGCTCCGGCAGCGACTAGAGGCCCAACCATCCCAACCAAACATCCCGCGACACGAAAACTGCAACAGCGCCGCCGACCTGCAACGCCGCAAGTGTCAATGCGCGAGCAAAGGAGTCAGCCATGGCGCGCCCAGTTGCCTTGGATATCAACAGTATAACCGGCGAGTAGAGGGCAAGCACGCCGAAACCGGCGACAAGAACCATGACTTCGGCGGCACCGGCCAGCCACAACAACACGATCAAGGGCAGTGGAACCAGAAGCAGGCAGGCCGTTGCCACCGCCAATGCACGGCCAGCGAGACGCAAAGCGCATATCGGCAACACCGCCGACGCGACGATGGCCGTGGCAACGAAGAGAGCTCGCACGCCGCCCTTGGCAAACCCCGAAGCCCAAGGATCCCCCGCGGCGGTGCCGAGCATCCAGACCGCGACCGGCACCGTCACGGCGAACCCGGCGAGGAGTTCCACTCGCGCCGCGTTCACGGTCGCCGCTCCGCGGGATCAGAGTTTCTGATCACGAACCAGGTATGCGTATTGCCGGCGCCGCCAATCGGTGACTGCGGCGGGCTAACGCCCTTGAGGATCGTGGTTGCCCGAGCGGGCGCGCCAATCAGACGACGCAATTCGGGAGGCATTCGAGATACACCACCGTCCTTCGGCACCCACGTCGCACCCGGTTCGAGCCCTGGCAGTCCGAAAGTTTGTCCCCTCCAAACCACGTATCCCGGCGGCGTTCCCGTTGGGCCGGAAGCCCGGATCGAAAGCCCGTCGTCCGTAGCGGAGACCGAAACAGGCGGTATCATCGACGCCGTGCCGGTCAGCCGCACCGTCGTCCGCGACAGGAGTCGCGTTGGAATCGTCAGCGAAGCGGAAACATTGTCCATACCGTCGACGAATCGTTCATTCTAAGCATCACTGATAGTCGGATCGAGCCGAGCGTCGGCCGGGAGGGAAATCACCGCCTTGTCCGGGCCCTGCCCATCGACCGCAGCAACAGCGGCAAAGCGCGCTTGTAGTTGACCTGGTTGGGACTCCAACCAAAGCACTGCGGTAACGCCGGGCGCCCGTCCGGTCCATACGGCAATCGCCACGGCCGCGGCCCCGACCGGCAACAGCATCGCTGGGATGGGCCGGCCGGCCAGCGCAGCGATCAACAGAAGCAACGCATAGGCACCCAAGAACAAGGAAACCTGGAGCAGCGAACGGTCGTTGGCGTCTCTTGGGACCAGCGCCAACAGATCGCCGGCGGACGGAAGCGGTGGATTTTCTGGGAACGACACAGCGGCCATCGTCTCGTCCGCCGCTTCTTGGCGACTGATGAAGGTGACAAACGCGCCACCGCACCCGGCGATCTTTCGGATCTTCGGCTTGGCGCGTTTGGGCAGATCGGCGATGGAGAGCCGGCCGCAATCGGCAATGAACGCTTCGAGCGACGAAAGTTGCGGACCATCGAGACGGGTGAACACCGAGACATCGAGGATCAGCTGCGAGACGGGATCGTATCCCTGCAATGTCCTTGGCAAACTCTCCGTGCCGATGCGTGCGGCCTGGATACCGCCAAATCGGGAGGTCGGCGTCAGGTCGGTCGCGCGTGCCGATGCGGCAACAATCAATGGCGCTCCCGATTTCGCCGGGTGGACCGATCGCAATTCGTGCTCCTGGACGACGGCGTTCTCGAACCAGACGCGAAAGACGAGGCGTTCCGTCAGATCCACCCGGTAGGGCAGCCAGACGGACCGCGCTTCTCCAGCGCGCAAGGTGACGGACGTGGACGAGCGCCCACCGGTGCCGGCACCGTCGATTCGCACGGTGCCGTCTCGCCGCGAAACCAAACGCACGCCGACCTCGGCGAGCGCGCCGGTGCGGACGTGTCCCAGAAGTGCGGGTTGAAAAGAGACGTCAACTGGCGGTGCCGGGTCACCGCCGTCAACGGGAGACGATCCGAGGATCATTCCCGCCAACAGGGCGGCAACCCAAGCGGCACTGCGGATTCGTTCTCGATCAGCGCAATGCAAGATTAAGGGCGATGACACTGCGCGCGGTGATCAGGTCCTTGTTGCCTTCCCACCACCGGGAGGAGAATGGGTTCACCCACGAGCCATCGTCGGCCTGCATGCTGAGGAGCTTTCTGGCAAGGTCGTTCCGCCAATTATGTCGTGTGCCATCGGCGGTGGTGATTTCGGTTTCGCCCATCGCCGCCATGGCCTTGGCGAATGCGGTGTAATAGTAGAACAGGCCCTGCTTGCCTTTCGTGCCGGGATGGTCGTCGAGGGTGTAGTTGGCGCGGATCCAGTCCCACGCCGAGCGGACGCGGGGATCGTCCTTGTCGACCCCTGCGAAGATCAGGCTGATCAGGCCGGCATGGGTCATGGCCCCGTAGGACCCGGTACCGCCATGCGGGCTGTAGCCCGGCATGTAGGTGAAGCCACCGTCGTTTTTCGCCCATTCCTGGTCGTTGCTCTCACTGCGGTTCTGGCTGCGGCTGACGAAGGTGATCGCCTTCTCCCAGACCGGGTCGTTCGGATCCATGGCGGTTTCGCGGAGCGCCTCCAGGGCATAGTACATGTTCGAGAGGTCGGGGCGTTCGTCGCCGCCATAGCCGACTCCGCCATAGTACCTGTGGCTTGGTTCGTATCCTTCGTCTTCGTCGACCTGCAGGCCGGCAAGGAACAGCTGGGCGTTCTTGATCACTTCGTCGTACGCCGGATTGCCCGTGAGCTTGAGGGCGAAGATCGCCGTGGCGGTGTTGTAGTTGGTATTGTGCAGCCCTTCGCTGATCGCGCCGTCGGTGCGCACATGGTAGAGCAAGTACTGAACGGGGCGCGTGATGAAGGCACCGTCACCTTCGCTGTAGCCGCGATGACTGGTCAGGAAAGCGCGAAGCGCCAGCGCCGTGACACCGATGGACCCCGACCAGGAGCCATCTTCCGCCTGAGTCCCGCGCAGATAGCGGAGTCCGGCATCGGTCGCACGGCGGGCCTTCGAGCGAAGCTCCGGGTCCATGACCGGATCTGCCGCGAGAACGGTCTGCGGCAGCACCAGAAAAGTGACGAGCAGCAGGCATCGCCAAATGAACGTCATCAATCCTTCTCCTGTTCGTAGCCCCGGAAGTGTCAGTGATTTCGGGTGGTTGATCGCAGCATCGGAGTCGCGCGCCATTTTGCCGCAATCCACAGCACGGTGCCAAGAACGCCATAGGCCAGTGTTGTGGTGAACGGGTCCGGCAGCGAATAGCGCAGGCCGCCGAGCGGGGTATGGGCGTAGAACCATGCGCTTCGCAGATAGTCGTAGCCGGCCACGGCGGAGAGACAGCTGAGCGGGCTGGCCCAAACGACGCCATCGGCCAGGAAAGGCGGCGCCGAGGGCGTATCAATCGCGGGCCCGAGCCAAAGCGGTATTGTCGACGCGACCCCGACAACGGTTAGCGCGACGAGAGAAGCACCGTAGCCATTGCCGATCGGATCGAACGCGGCGGCGAACTGATCGAGCACCAGGGCGAGCACGACCGCCGCGGCGGTGGTGGAGAGAAGGAGGTCGGCAGGCAAATGGGCCGAACCGATAATGGCGATCGCAACGATGACGCCGATCCCAATGCATGCCACGCGCGCTGCAATCCCGACGATGCCGGATCCGAACGCCCGTAAACCGGCGGGTCGCAACACGACACCGCACACCACGGCAATCGACGCGATGGTGACTATTGTGCCTCGCCCCAAAGCGACGGGTCCTGAAAGGATGACCGCGGCACCGGCAGCGCTCACCAGGACCAGATGAGCGACGACAAATGCGATTCCCGCTCCCCTGGACTGTTCAGTCATCCAGCCGCATGACCGTCAGCGTCACGGGCGTTCCCGCTTCCGGAATCGTCCCGACGCGCGCCGTGACATCGCCATAGTTGCCGAGGGCCAGTCCCGATCGGTGGTGAATGACACTGTCTCGATCATGGACGACGCCGACCAATGTTCCCGAAACATGGGCACGATAGTCGCCGTTGGGTTCGATGACCGAGCCGGTATAGACCCAGGCCTCGATGACCCGAACACCTTCGCCGGCGGAGATCAGCCGGCCGGCCGAAAAACGCACCGTCTGGCCATCTCGGGTCCACGAAACTCGGATTGCCACCGGACTGCCATCAATCGGGTTCGGATCGAAGTGCCCGTCGGGCTGGAGTTCCGGCCGGGGTGTGAGCCCAATGAGAATACAGGCGAGGTTAAATTCGTAGGCATTGGCGGTCACTTCGATCAGGCTTTCATAGTTCTTCGCGCCGCCGCGGGCCGTGGCGAGAAACTCGACCGCCGCTTGAGGACCACCAAGATCCAGTGTGACTCCCGGAACGGTAAACAGACCCGCGCCTTTGTCGACGACGATTTCGCCGATCTGATATCGGTCGCCGCTCAGCGGCTCGACGGCCGGCTCGGTCGGAGGCGCGGGTTCCGCAATATCCGGTGGCATGGACCCCGGCGGTGGAACGGGTGCGGATTGCTGGGCGGCCGCAGTACCGGCAAGTCCAGCGAGGACCATCGCCAAAATCGCACGCCGCATGATCATGTTCCGTCGCCCTTATGACCGACGAGTGCGCGATGGGGCATCGGCGGCGGGAAGTACCGTGTTTCGACACCAGTCAGTCCTTCGTCTCTCATCCAGCGGGCAACATCGGAATCGGCGTGAACACCGCCGTCGGGGGCGCTCAGCATCATGTTCACGCCGAACAATGCTGCGAAGGCCGGCGAGGTGCCGTCGGGATCGGTGAAGACATCGCTGATCACGAGATCGCCGCCGGGCTTCAGGCTCCCGGCTGCGCGGGCGATAAGGGACCGACACGTCACAGCGCTCTCGCGATGGAACACACCGGAGATCAACACAACATCGTTTCCGCCGGGAAAATCGGTCACAAGGTAGTCGCCTGGAAGAACGGTGACGCGATCACCGCCGTCGATGGTGTCGAGGATTTCACGGGCGATTGCCGCGACCGCGGGGAGTTCGAGAACCGTGGCTTCGAGCCCGGGATTCCTTCCGCAGAACAGCGCCGCATAGGTTCCGGGACCGCTGCCGACATCGAGCATCCGGCGCCGACCGGTCAGGTCGACAAGACCGACAAGCGCCAAGGCGACGCCCGACGCCCGTGCGTGCATGGCGTGAACGAATCGGCGTGTGCGTTCGACATCGTCGCCGAGATAGGTCGCGGGTTCGATGGCTGGCCGTCCCTCGCGAAGCGTCTGTTCGAGCTGGCCCCACGCCGCGTACATGTCATCGCCGTAACGAACCGCATCGCCGAGAAACGCCTGACTCCCCCGGACAAGAAACGTCGCGCTCAATTCGGAAAACCGGTAACTGTCCCCGTCGCGCTCGATCAGCCCGAGCGCGGCGCAGGCGTTGAGAAACAGCGCCGTACGGCCCGTTTCGGTGCCGAGCTCCGCGGCGATGGCTTCGGCATCGTGGGTGCCTTTGGCAAGCACCGAAAACAGGCCGATCCTGTTGGCTGTGAGGAACGTCTGCGCCTCCCAGTACACGGTGGCAAGGCGCAGCAATGGCGTCGGATCCGGTGGTCGGCTGCCGCCCGGCAGTTTCATACGGACATCCCCGATTTGTTTTGGCGGTCGAGGTCGCATTCGATCTGCATGTAGGCGGAACGGTGAGTCATGAAACCGTCCCAGATCGTCAGGCCATGGCGCTGTCGGATGTCCCAATAACCGAGATTGAGCCGCTCGAAGTAGGCCACCAGATTGCCCAGGTAGTCGGGATGGTCGCGACCGCCCAGCCGCCAATAGAGAGAATAGATCGGGATGATGCCCTTGGCGCACAGCGCGTCCGCTCCCTCCAACGCCAAGTCAGCGGCCTGTTCCCAGGTCAGGCCATGCTCGGGTTCCAGTTCGATCCCAGCGACCATTGCCGAGTACACATGCTCCCCGCCCGACAGACCGACGGCGGTCTCCAGCGAGTCGATCCAGGTTTCGTAACCGACGAACCGCTGCTTCCCTGGGCAAATGCGTTCGAACAGCGGTTGTGACCAGATCTCGAGGTTGAAGCACACGTTGTCGACCAGCCCTTCGCCGTGGAGCCGCCGCTGGCATTCGGCGGGCAACGCGCCCGAACCGCATGAGATCGGGATCTTGCCGTCCAACATCTCCTGGACGCGCCCGGCAAGTGTGATGAAGCGCTCCCCCTCTTCGCGCCAATCGGTCATCGAGCCGCCGACAAGATAGACGTTGTGGATCTCCCGATCCTCGACCGCCGCCGCGAGCGTCTCCTGCATACGCCGATAGGTCGCCTCCGGCAGGGCCGTCGACGCCATGTCCTGTCCAAGGGCCGCCGTGCGGGAGTCAGGAGCCCCATAGGTGCAGAAGGAGCAGCGTAGCGATGGTCCGCCATGCCGATCGGCGAGGAAGTACTGGCAACCAGGGGCGACGTTGATGACGGCCATGTCGCCATGAAGGCTGATCCCTGTCTGCGCCATTGGCGTTCCGTCCGATGTCGCACTGTTCATCCAGCCCGGCCGCGGATCGAACGTAACCGGGATCGGGTCGCCTTCGTCGCGGATGAGCAGGAAATCATCGCCGTTGCCTTCGATCCGCCAAGGCGAAGCGCCATTGCCTTTCACTCGAACGGTGGTGCCATCTGCCGTCGACATGAGATAGGGGGTCGTCGCGTGCCCGGTCCCCGTTGGATCGTGCTCGTCCGGCTGGAAGCGATAGGGAAAGAAGTTCGGGAACGCGTTTTGGGCGGCGATGCCGAGAGCTTCAGTATACCGGACGCCTTCGAACATCAGCTCCAGCTTCAACCGAACTTCGTTCGGGAGAACGGGGTGGGTCATGCTGGAGTATCCGTGTGCCACCAGAATGCGGATACCATCTTAACGTTGGGCGAATGGGAGCGCGAGCCGAACGGCCCATCGACTCAGCAAGTGGGGCCAGTATGATTGCGGACCGCGTGCACTCCGGCCCATCCATGACGGCACCCCACCGAACTGTTCTCCTGATCGCCGTGGCGCTGTTGATCCCCATCGTGCCATTCGTGGCGATCGGGGAATTGCCGGGGGAGCAATGGCTGAACGCCAGCGGCGACGACGCCCTGGTGTTTGGGGTCGCCAGCGGCGGTCTGCTCGCGGCCGATGTCTTGATCCCCGTGCCGTCGACGATCATCGGGACGCTTTTGGGCGCTCGATTGGGAGTCGTTCCGGGATGGCTGTGGGCCTGGACAGGATTGGTCCTCGGCAACTCCATCGGGTACGCGATCGGCCGGTTCGGGTTGCGGAGGCTCGGTGCCGCGTTGCCGGAGACACCGACCGCTGTGGTCCTCATGCTCACCCGTCCGGTGCCAGTCGTTGCCGAGGCTATGACCTTTGCCGCCGGAGCGACCGGCATGGGGTGGCCGTCGTTCCTGGTTGCGACGGTGTCTGCGAACGCGGTTTTTGCCGGCATGCTTGCGGCGAACGGCGCCGCGTTGCTGCCCGATGCCATCATCGGACCGGGTTTGGTGCTGCCGATGGTGTTGCCGGTCGCCGCCTGGCTCGGTTGGCGGTGGTACAAGCGGACCGACTCCGCGAACCCTTAGGTCTGAACGTCGAAGGAATCGAACCCGCGCTCTACCTGATCATCAACCGGACCCGTCCGGACTTGAGTCCCGACGACTACGCCGAGCTCGCCCGTCGGGCGAAGGACTTCTTCGGTGCTGTTCCCGACGGAATTGCGCTTCGCGGAAATTGGGCCGAGGCCGGCGGCGGGCGCACGATCGCGCTGATCGAAGCCGACGACGAATCGCGGGTCGAGGCGACCCAGGCGCCGTTTCGCGACTACGTCGACATGGAGGTGATTGGTCTGATCGACGTCGAGGGCTGGCGCGACGGCGCCGAACGCTAAGTCAGCTCAAAATGCGGAAACTAGGCGCCGCGCAGCGAGCGGCGAAGACCACCGAACGCCAGGAGACCGGCACCGAAAAGGGCAAGCGTGCCCGGCTCGGGGACCGAAGTGATGGACACGTGGCCGGAAAGGAAGATCGCTTCCTCGGTGGCCTCGTCGTTGTGCCGGAGGAAGAACCCGCCGGTCGGCGAAACGTCCGAGATGGTGAACGAGATCACGGCGGATTCGTCGACGCCAAGGGTGAAATCATAGGCCATCGCCATCGACACATCGGTCACCATGCCGGCGATGAAGTTCGTATTCAGCAGACTCGAGACAGAGAGATCGCCGAGAATGCAATTGAAACCGGATCCGCCGGGATCGCATGTCGGTCCGACATCGGGGTCGTCGATTTCCCAACTCTGTCCGGCGCCCAGTGGACCGCCCGAATCCGCGCCTTCTTCGTTAAAGAAGGTATTGGCGAGCTCAGAAAACTCGTGATCGACGAAGAGGCCGACGTAATGAGGGCCGGGGCCGCTTACCGAGATCTCAATGATTCCGAGGCCGGTATCCTGGCTCGCCACCGAGCCAGGCGCGAAGCCGCTCAGGTCGACGCCCGCCGGAGCGCCGCCAAGGGTCCCGCCAGCGGTCGTGTAATGGGAAAGGACGCCATCGATGACGAAGGCATATTGTTCGAGGGCAACATCGGGAATGGCGTAAGCCGGTGCCGCGCCGACCGAAACGCCTGATATCACGAACAATGCCGCTGCGGACTTCTTCAGCATTGACCTTCCCGCCGCCTCGCTTGGACCTTCGGACGGGCCCGGACACTCCCTCTCGACGAATATTGCAAGCAAGTCATGTGCCACGGATTCAAAATTACGCCAAATCAATACCTTAAGAAGCATCATTTCTTAACGCCGCAAGAAAGATGTCGAAATAGTCGACTCACCCCACAAGCAACCGGGCCACAACCGTTTTTCGTTGATCGCGATGCTTGTGTAAACGGCCCCTATGCCTGGGATTCGGCCAACCAACTCAACGCACTAACGCCGCCGATGGCACAGACGCGAAAACCGGCGGTTTTGTAAGGAAATCCGACGTTTTCGAGGCTTTGGACGGAGTTTTGGCGCATGATCAGTCCACCGAACCGGCAGAATGGGATAGGGTCCGGACCATGCGGCGCACGGTGGTCATTAACGCGGTCGGGCTAACGCCGGCACACCTCGGCTCCAATACCCCCAACCTGACGCAGCTCGCCTCCAAAGGTGCAGTACGTCCGCTGCGAGCGATGACCCCGGCGGTAACATGCTCCATGCAGTCGACTTTTTTGACTGGCCTTCCTCCCTCCGGGCACGGCTGCGTCGCCAACGGCTGGTACGACCGTGACCTTGCCGAGGTGATGTTCTGGCGCCAATCCAACTACCTCGTCGCTGGCGAAAAGGTCTGGGAGGCAGCCCGTCGGCGCGATCCGGCGTTCACCTGCGCCAAGTTGTTCTGGTGGTACAACATGTACGCTGCCGTCGACTGGGCGGTGACGCCGAGACCCATCTATCGCGCCGACGGCCTCAAGATCCCCGATATCCATACCCATCCCGCCGCCCTGAGGGACGAACTCAACGCGCGGCTGGGGACGTTCCCCTTGTTTGAGTTCTGGGGGCCGGGGGCGGGCCTCGGATCGAGTACCTGGATCGCGGCAGCCACGCACGAGGTTTTCGGGAACTGCGCGCCGACGCTCACGCTCGTGTATCTACCGCATCTCGACTACCACCTGCAGCGGCTCGGTCCCGATGATCCGACAATTGCCAAAGACCTCAGATCGGTCGACGCGGTGTGCGGCGATCTTATCGACATGGCCGAGTCCGCCGGAGCTTCCGTTGTTGTCCTTTCCGAGTATGGGATTACCTCGGTCGGCGGCGCGGTGGAGATCAATAGGGCGCTTCGACAAGCAGGATTCCTGCGCGTGAGGGAAGAGATGGGCGGTGAATTGCTCGACGCCGGCGCCTCAGACGCTTTCGCCGTCGCTGATCATCAGGTCGCCCACGTCTACGTTCGCCGGCCTGATCAGTTTGGGGCGGTCAAGGCGTTGATCGAAGGATTGGACGGCGTCGAGCTGGTGCTGGATATCGACGGAAAACGGGACCGGGGTCTTGATCACCGTCGCTCCGGAGACCTCGTCGCCATCGCCCGCGCCGACCGCTGGTTCGCCTATTACTACTGGCTCGACAACGATCGCGCTCCGGACTTCGCCCGCACCGTCGATATTCACCGTAAGCCTGGTTACGACCCTGTGGAACTGTTCCTCGATCCGGACTTGTCGGCACCCCGATTGGCCGTCGCGTGGCGCCTGGCGAAGAAAAAACTCGGTTTTCGCACTTTGTTGGACGTGATCCCGCTGGATGCAGGTTTGGTCAAGGGGTCGCATGGCCGTCCTACCGAATGAGATGATGAGGGACCGCTCGTCATCTCCTCCGAGGCCAATGTCTTGGGCGACGGGACGGTCGACGCGACGTCGGTCAAGGATCTGATCCTCGCTCACCTCTTCGGCACGTCAGGTCCCCGGGACGGCACGCTGGGCGAACACGGCCACCGGGAATAGCGCGACGGCGGCCCAGGCCACCGCACCGCCACCGGCACCGAGTATGAGGAGTGCGTCGAGCAGGCACATGCCGGCGATCAGACCGACCACGGCGCGCGGCACGTCGGCTTTCCCGCGGCGAGCCAGCAAGGCGATGGCCGCGGCGATCCACAACGCGAAAGCCACGTAGAGAGCCAGGCCAAATCCACCGGTCGCCGCCGTTGGCAAACAGTAGATCAGCGGTGCCGAGAGGAAGGCAGCAGGCCAAAGATTGGTGACGCGCCCGAGTGTCTCCTGCTTGGCGATGTAGCTGAGTCCGATCACGTAACTCCATAGAACACCGGCGGCGATGAAAACGTCCGCCGGCGGCACCGCGACGACGGCAAATGCCGCCGTGACGTAGACCAGAGCCCGGCAGAACCCCATGACGATTGGGCTCAGCGGATTTCCTTTGTGGTTCATGTCGTAAAGCACGATCACCACCGCGAGGCCGGCGGCAGTGGCAGCGGCGAACCATCCCGTCCCGCCCGGTACGATGTAGCCGGTCGCCGCAAGCAGAGCGACAGCCATCCCCATCAGGGCATACCCGACGGTGAAAACCGTTGGGGCGCCCACTTCGCCACTGGGAATCGGCCGTTCCGGACGCTCGCGTGAATCGATATCCCGATCGAAGGCGTCGTTCAGATACATGCCGGCGATGTACAGCAACGAAAGCGCCACCATCACCGAAGCCGTGATCGCCGGGCCCGCCATCGTTCCCGAGCTGCCGACAAGGGCGAGCGCCGCCAAGACATTGGTCCAAACGGTCGGCAGGTTGGAGATCCTGCCGAGGCGAACGACGACCGAAATGTTCATCGTGCCAGATGCTCCAACACCCAGGTCAGTTCCCGGGCGATGGCGTCGGTCACGTTGCCTGTGCGCAGGCCAGGGGGCAGCACGTCCCAAGTGTAGGTTTCGACCTCGAGGTGGTTGCTTTTCTGCTGCGTTTTCTGGATTTCCAGCACGTCCTCGAGGAACGGCTGGGTGCTGGCGAAATCGGCCAGGTGCTCGAGGAAAACCGGGACGTGAAAATGGACACGCCATTCGGACGTGCCGCTTTGCGCAGGGCGGTTGCGAAAATCGTGGATGGCGTCGGAAAGATCGGTGAATCGCCGAACGATGCCGTCGCAACGTTCCACAACCTGGTGCAGATAGACGCCGTCATCGAACGGAGCCAGGGCGGCTATCATGCTCTCGTCGACTTCGGCGATCCGTAGCCCGGCGCTGAGCTGGATTTTTGCGATCGATATCCCGGCCGTCTCGAGGCGCGCGAAGCACTGCATCGCGTCTTCGAACTCCACGGCTGCATGGCAGGTATCGAGGCAGATGCCGATGTGACGTCTGAGAGCAAGCTCAGACATTGCCGTGTTCAACCCGGCCAGATTGGCCAACCGATCGACACCATTCCGGGAAAACAGATGCGCTTCGAAAAAGTCGACCGTTTCGTCGATCGTCTCGAGGAAACAGCATGGCTCCGGCTCGAGGGCGAGCGTGACAGTGTGGCCCGACGTACGCCGAATTTCGACCAGGTGGGCGACGTGGCAGATCAGCGCATCGGCAACTTGCCCCGCCGCCGCCTCGGCACCGGCCCGGGCCTTAAAGGCGCCGGGAAGGGTGCTGACGCTGGCGCCGTCTTCGTGCGCCAGGGTGGCAAATCGTGCCGCAAGGTCGGCCAGGCGGTTGGTGTAGTCCAGCCGTTCGGGCTCCAGCCAGTCTGGCCGGTAGGCGGTTTCTTTCACCGGTGCGCCATGAAAGCGGCCGTAAGGGAAGCCGTTGAGGGTGAACACATAGAGGTCCTGCTCCTGGAGCAGAGCGGCGAACTCGTCGAAGACCTCGTCGTCGGCGAGGGCTGCCGCCGCCGAAAGGCGCAAGCCGACACCAAATCGGGCGCCCGGGGCTACGTGGTCGCGGACCGCCGGGAAGAACCGCTCGATATTGGCCCGGACCTCCGGCCACGTCTCGCCGGGGTGGATGTTGGAGCAATAGGTAAGGTGGACGGGCCGCGACGGGTCCGGAATCATTACCGGGTGCTCCGCTCCCGCAGCCAGGTGATGGACCTGAGGAGCGCCTGTTCGTCGATCTCCGATACATCGGATGCGCATCCGATGTCGTCGACCATGGTCAACGACAACTCGCCTCCGAGGTGCTCACGGAATTCGGCGAGACCGCGGAGAACCGCTGGATTGCCATCCCCGTCGATCGAGTCGAGGCTTTCGTCCCAGAGGCGGAATCCGACACCTTCGAGGACAGAGACGATGCGTTGCAGGCGATCCTGTCCGAGCCGGCCGGCCTCCATGCAGTAGCGAGAATCAAGGGCCATGCCGATGGCCACCGCCTCGCCGTGCCGCAGTCGTCCGGCCGTCAGTGATTCCAGTTTGTGCGCAGACCAATGGCCGAAATCGAGCGGCCGGGTACCTCGCATTTCGAAGGGATCACCGCAGGTGGCGATGTGGTCGAGGTGAAGGGCGGCGCAGCGCCGAATCAGCACCTCTATCGCGCCTGCATCGCAAGCCGCCAACGAACCGATGTTCGCCTCGATCCAGGCGAAAAACCCGCCATCGCGGATCAGGCCGACCTTAACCGCTTCGGCAATGCCAGCGATTTTTTCCCGCCGCTCCAGCGTGACAATGAAATCGAGGTCGTTGATGACCGCGAAAGGCGGCGCGAACGTTCCAAGGTAGTTCTTCGTGCCGTAAGCGTTGATCCCGTTCTTGACACCGATACCGGCATCGTTCTGCGCCAGCACGGTGGTCGGCAGTCGAATAAGGCGGATCCCGCGGTGGGCTGTGGCGGCGGCGTAACCAGCAACGTCGAGCATCGCGCCGCCGCCGATGGCGACGACGAAGGACTGCCGATCCAGCCCCGCCGCCTGGATCGTATTGAGCAATCCATTGAGCACCTGTCCGTCATCCTTGGCGCCCTCGCCGCCCGGAACGATGATCGGTTCTCTGGCAAGCTCGAGGTGTTTGGCGTGCGCCTCCGCATAAGCGCCAATTCGACCGCCCAAGTGGGGCCAGCTTTCAGCGACGCCGGAATCGATGACGACGACAAGGCGATGACGCCGATCGTGTTCCAAGCGGATGATGGAATCGACGAGGCTCCGGTTACTCCCGTCGAAAACATCGCGCGTAAAACAGACCGGGTACGAGAACGGCACCGAGAACATCTGCCACAGGACGTCACCCCCGGTCTTGTTGACCGGCACGACCCTGGGGTCGCCGCGGTTTTCGTTGGGGTCACTCGCTCGATCCAAAGGCGTCATGTGTCGGCGCGTCCGAAAGTCGGTCTCGGAGAGTGCTTTAGCATATCACGCTCCCTCAAGGGGAAGGTGTGATCGCGCTAACACCGTTCCCACCAGAAATCGCCGGCGAGATGTTTGTCTCGCGTGCCGGACACCGCTACGGTTCGAGGATGGTTCGATTTCCTGCGGTCGCGATCATTCTCGTCCTGTTGGGAGGAGCGGCACGTGCGGATATGGCCGGCCGCGCGCAGGTCGTCGATGGTGACACCCTCCAAATCGGCGGCGAAACGGTCCGCCTGTTTGGCATAGATGCCCCCGAACCGGATCAGACCTGTGCCTCGGGGAAGGGCCGCACATTCAACTGCGGCGCGCTGGCCCACGAGATCTTGGAGCGGATGACCCGTGGATACGCGGTTTCGTGCAAAGAGCGTGGTCGGGATGACGAGGGTGCCGTGCTCGCGGTTTGCTATCTCGGACCGATCAGCATCAACGAGATGATGGTCGCCGACGGCTGGGCGATGGCCTACCCCGAGCACGGCCCCGATTTCGAAAACGCGGAGCGCGTCGCGCGGTCTCGCCGGGATGGCCTATGGAAGGGCCGGTTCGTTCCGCCTTGGGATTGGCGACAGGGAGCGCGCTAGCCGATCGCCAGCACGCGCACCGGGCGACACCAGGAACCTTGCTTGGAATGAACTACGCAGCGGCCTTCTGGGCGACGAATTGATCGAACGCCTCCAGCGCATAGGCGCCATAGACCGTCGCCGGGCCGCCATTCATCATCATCGCCACGCCGATGGTTTCGAGCATTTCCTGACGGGTGGCACCATGGCGGACGGCGCCGCGCACGTGAAAACCGATGCAGCCGTCGCAACGGAGCGAGATCGATATGGCCGTCGCCATCAGTTCTTTGACCTTGGGATCAAGTGCACCGTCCGCTTTCGCAGTATCGGCCAGACGCACGAACCCTTGCATCGGTCCCGGGATTCCCTTGCCCATGTCGCGCATGACTTCGGTTAGATGATCGACGATTTCAGGATAGTCCTTCTGCATGGTCCCCTCCTCGGACAAGTGAAGCCGCGCGACGCGCCGGCACCAATACGGTATATTAGTGAATAATAATATAGTAGTTGGCGCTGCGACTCAAGGGACGCCTCTGATACCGTTTCCGACCCGATGCTCCGAGGGGCCGCCCGAGCCATGTTGGCCAGCCGAAATACCGTGACGCCGCCGCGACACGTCGATTGGCGCCATCGGCGTCTGGCCATGGAAGCCGGTCGCGAAAAGCATTCTCCCCGTCATGTTCGGGCAAGACGCCAATGGGACACCTTCAACGTGCTTGTGCGGATCTTCGGTGTTCTGCTCCGATTGCTGGGTCTGTACGCCCGCGGAGTCGCCAATGCGCTCGATATTCGGCTGACCCGCGTCGATGCTGCGTTCGCCGATTTGCCACCCGACTTCGATGGATTCCGGATTCTGTTTCTTGCCGACCTTCACGCCGACGGCCCGGAAGCTTTTATCGCCCGAGCGACTGAGATCGTTGCGGATGTCGACGCGGACATGTGCGTGCTCGGCGGCGACTATACTTGGCACGTCGGCGTGCCGCCCGATACCGCGGCAGAACGGATGATTGATCTTGTTCAGGCCGTTCGGGCCCCGGAAGGAACGTTCGCCGTCTTCGGCAATCACGACAGCGCGGCAACGGTGGACGTATTGGAAGCGCAAGGCGTGCGTGTGCTGGTCAACGAGACCCATACGGTTGCTCGTGGTGATGCCGCAGTCCACTTCACTGCTACGGACGACGTGCACTATTTCTTCAACGACGCGGCGACCGATGCGCTTGACGCCACGCCTCCCGGGTTTCGCATCGCCTTGGTGCATTCAGCGGAGTTCGCCTTCGCCGTGGCCGAGCGGGGATTTCGGCTCTATCTTGCCGGGCATACACACGGCGGCCAGATTTGCCTTCCGGGTGGACGGCCGATCATCACTCACCTGACATGCCATTCCGAGTTCGGCAGCGGTGCGTGGCGCCTTGGAGACCTGCTCGGTTACACAAGCACCGGATCCGGCGTTTCGGGTCTGCCGGTGCGATTCAACTGCCGGGGGGAGGTCGTTCTAATCACCCTGCACCGGGGTCCGGACGGCCTGTTGGTGGATTGACGACCGTGGTCGCTGCCGCCTGGACACTGCCTTGCCGGCGCCACGCCCTCAGGGCATAAGGAAGCCATGGCCAAGATCGGAATCATCGGCGCCGGTGCGTGGGGAACGGCGCTGGCCCAGCTCTCTTGCGGCAGCGGCAATGACGTCGTCATCCAGGCCCACGAACCCGAAGTCGTCGACGCCATCAACCGCGATCACGAGAACCCGGTTTTCCTGCCCGGCGTGACCCTCGAACCGGCGATCCGCGCGGTCTTTGATCCGGCTGAAGCCGCCGATGCCGATCTTGTACTGTTGGCCGTGCCCGCGCAGCATCTGCGCGCGGTGGCGTCGCGGGCCGCGGCGGCATTCCGCTCCGGTGTGCCGGCGATCATCTGCGCCAAGGGCATCGAATCGGATACCGGCGCTCTGATGAGCGAAGTCGTCGCCGACTCCGTGCCGGCGGCAACCGTAGCCGTTCTCTCGGGTCCCAGTTTTGCCGCCGAGGTCGCCCGTGGACAGCCGACAGCGCTAACGTTTGCATGCGCCGATCCTGAGATCCGTGCGGCCGTGCCGGTAGAAATCGGCACGCCCCGGTTTCGCCTCTACTCGACCTCCGATGTCGTCGGTGCCGAGATCGGAGGCGCGGTCAAGAACGTGCTGGCTATCGCCTGCGGTATCGTCGCCGGACGGAAATTTGGTGACAACGCGCGGGCCGCGCTGGTCACCCGCGGTCTTGCCGAGATCGCCCGCCTTGCCGGCGCGAAGGGCGCGCGCCCGGAAACGGTGATGGGGCTGTCGGGGCTCGGTGATCTCGTGCTGACTTGCAACGCCATGCAGTCGAGGAACTTTTCATTGGGGGTCGCGCTCGGTGAGGGAGCGACGCTGGAAGACGTGCTGGCGGCGCGGACGTCGGTGGCCGAGGGCGTCCATACGGCGGCATCCGTGGTCGCGTTGGCTGATCGGCTCGGCATCGAGATGCCGATCTCGACGGCCGTCGATGCGGTGTTGAACCGGGGCGCCGATCTGGACACAACCATCGCCGGATTGCTGGCGCGGCCACTCAGGGCCGAATCCCTGGCCGCGGACTGAGGAGGCGGGAGATGGCTTACTATCTGGTGAAGTCGGAACCCGAGGCGTGGTCGTGGGAGCAGCACGTCGCCGTCGGAACGGCGGAATGGGACGGCGTGCGCAACGCCCAGGCCTGCAACAACTTGAAGGCCATGACCGTGGGCGACCGGGCGTTCTTTTACCATTCCGGCAAGGAACGTGCCGTCGTCGGCGTACTGGAGGTCGTTCGCGAAGCGTACCCCGACCCAACCGATTCCTCGGGGCGGGCGGTGATGGTCGATTTCAAGGCCCTCCACCCACTCGCCCGGCCAGTCACCCTTGCCGAGATCAAGGCCGATGGACGCCTCGACCACATCGCGCTGATTCGCCAATCACGGCTGTCGGTGATGCCCATAGACGAAGAGGCCTGGGTCGTCATCGCCGGGATGGGCGGCATCGAACCTTGAACGGAAACGTTCTCGCGAATCTTGACGACATTCCCGACGGTGGCTCCACGGCATTGGTTGCCGAGATCGATGGAGAGCGTCTCGGACTGATGGCGATCCGTTCGGGGACCGCGTCTTCATCTACGTCAGCAGCTGCCCGCATATCGGCGCGCCCCTGGATTTCAAACCAGGCCAATTCCTTAATCGCGAAGGGACCCATATTCTCTGCACGAACCACGGTGCGTTGTTCCGAATTGGCGACGGGCATTGCGTTTCCGGACCGTGCGTGGGCGACAGCCTGCGATCGATTCCGGTCGAGGTCCGGGGAGGAGAAATCATTCTTGCCGGAGGTGCCTGAATCTCCGTGGCGCCCTTGTCTGGCAGGCGAATTCTGAGATAATCCCCCGGCGGCTCGAGAACGATCGTACGCGCGCGGCGCCTCATCACGACGCCCAATAACAAGCCCAACGAAGAGAAACCATCAACCGATCCTGGGGAGGGACACTCGTATCATGTCCGAAGAACACGTATTTCCGGTGCCGAGCGACATCGCGCGCGATG